>JGI20214J51088_10000167_pt1 | contig 47182 bp, 47 predicted proteins | sample WetSurMetagenome_FD_51088 | JGI IMG/M metagenome (IMG submission 51088) | reverse complement strand
GTCTGCATTACCTTTGGGAAATCACTCATATCGAGCGTTATCCCGATATCCTGAAAATTTTTCCCGACAAGCTCTGCTTCGGAATATCCCAGCATTTTCCCAATGGCCGGATTGGCATGAGCTATATTCCCCTTGTGTTTTTCGAGAAGCAATATACCGTCGCTCGCGGTCTCAAAAATCCGTCTGTAGCGCTCTTCAGACTCCGCCAACAAGTCTTCCAGTCGCTTGCGCTCGGTAATGTCCTCAATGGCGAGAAGGATTATCGGCTGGTCGGTTTTCTTTTCCCTGATTTTGCAGGCGTTAAGGAGCATGATTTTCCGTCCGATGCTCTCAAAAAAATGTTCAATTTCGTAGTCGTCAACCGTGTCGTTCTTCGGAAGAATGTCCTCAAGCAGCGCCCGAAGATGAGGGATGTCCCATTGACCGTTTCCGAGATCGTATAAAACAGATCCGACGGTATTTGCGGTGTCTACTTTGAAAAAAGTGAAGAAGCTGCGGTTGGCCGACAATACTCTCATGTTTTCATCCAGTATGATAATACCTTCACGCACCGTGTTAAAGATGTTTCTGAAATAGTTTTCGTGTATTAACATCAGTCTCCTTATGCGATGAAAGCATGATATATATTCTTCATGCGCCTCTTCACATATTAGTAAAATATACATGCCGGCGCAAGGGTGCGCATGATATTCAATAATTATCGTCTCAGTCTTGACACAGCACTCATTTTAGATGCATTCTTTCAGAATCCCAGCGACAAAACCAGACCATAATATTCAACCTTTCTTTTGTAAAACTGGCCGTGCGGATCAAATCCTTTGTACCACTCGGCCATTATACGCACACGCCGCTGCCCCGGACCAGGATGCCCGAACTCAAGGCCTGCCTTTGCGCTGACATCGACGGCCCATTTATGCTCCTGCATGCTCTTCATGTCTACTCCGGCTATTGGCCTGCCATTAAATAAAAGCGGCCTGGCATGGCTGTATTCTATTCCCCAATGGGCTATTGCAGGCTTTAAATCGACCGGTTCCTTGTGAATCAGGTACTCGCCGCCGACGTAAACACGGAATCCGCGCCATTCGCGGGAATATATAAGTTCAACGGCTTCATAGCTGAGGTTGACCCGTTTTGGAGCGTCGGAGCTGAGAAGTAATTCATCACCGAGATGGGAGCTCTGGTGATAGATGCGGAAGCGGAGCGAATCGTCGTCATGCCGGTATGTGAGCGGAATGCCTATGGTGTAATCCGCATTGATAAGATCGTGGGAAGCGGTACTCATGTTGAACTGCGCGAACAGGGCGCCTTCAACGCTCAGTTGAAGGCCGTTTCCTTCACGACTGCCGATAAAACGGTAAAGTCCGAAGGTTTCTCCAAAGCCGACCGATGCCAACGTATATTTTTTGCCGGGCGATCTGAAGCCGTACATGCCGACAAAAAACTGCGGCTGCTTCGGGTCGGCGATGAGCGGCCGGAACACATCGCCGGTCGGAAATCCTTCCGACTCACCGGTCATCCCAAGAAACCTGTTTACCGCTCCCGGCTTGCCGGGGGATGAAGACTTAACGACAATAGTTGTCCTTTGCAGTCCATCAATGGAGCGCAGCTGTTTATCGGCTGCCTCCCGTCGAATCGGGTCATCTTTAAACAAGGTAATCGTGGCAACCCCATTGACTATTTTTAAATTATAACTGTTTCTTTCCCAGTGCAGGTCCCGCTCAAGAATGGAGGCAACATAACCGGTCAGATATTCATCGCCGGTCCTCTCGGCAGCCACTGCCGTACAAGAGAGAAAAAGGAGCATCAGACAGAGAAAAGCGGCGCACAGGCGACCGGTAACATCAGGACGGATGTTGATAAGCATCGGCATTGTCGGTTTATCCTCCGTTTTTTTGAAACAGACAAGGGACGTTAAACAACGGCCCGTTCAGGCAGGAGTCCTTGCTCATTTGAACTTTACGGCTGCTTCGTGAAAGGCGGTCCTGATTTCACCCCAGGCTTTTTCCGTGGCGGACTTCAGGTCTTCCCATGCGTCATCTCCTGCGGTTTTCAAATTGCGCAGCTTTGCTCCGGCCTCATCCTGCTTCTGCTGCAGAGCTTCTATTAATTTGCAGTATTCGATCTTCGCCTCGGCCTTGGCCTTGCCTGCCCGTGCCCTGAGCAGAACGAGCTGCGCGTTAAATTCCTTCAACTGCGCATCTAATTTTTCTTCATATGCTTCTCTTCTGTTTTCCATAGTCAAGCTCCTTATTGATTGAAACGATTTATTCCCTGTCGGGCACCCTTAAGGGTTGATGATATCGTGCGGGCTACACAGCCCTGCGCCCCTGAATAATGTTGAGCAATATAACGATAACGGCAATCACCAGCAGAACATGAATCAAACCTCCCATCGTATAGCTGCTCACCAGTCCGAGTATCCATAGAATTATCATTATCACAGCGATCGTCCACAACATATAAAACTCCCTTCAGTTTGCTCCCGGTTTGCTGCCGGCCTGCGCAGACAGCGTAAGCCGGCAGCTATTTGGAGCCTGTTTTTACTATTCGACTATCATCCGGTTCTTTACGTTCTTTACACCATATACATCGGTGACGAGTTTGGTTACCAGGCTTTTTTCAGCTGCATTCCCGGCCTTGCCGTTCAACGTGACCACGCCGTACTTCGTCTCTACACTGGTGTTGAGGGCGCTGGTCGAACGGTGAAGCCACAGCGACATCTTGACCTGTGCGGTGATGGAAGCGTCATCGATCTTTTCACCCGCTGTCCGGCCAATATGTTTCGGATTCTTTAAAACCGTCATCTCATTCCTCACGTCCCTGACCCCTTCGATATCCCTGGCATATTCGGTCGTCAGGTCCTTCTGGGCAAGGCTGGTTGCGTCGCCCTGAAGGGTTACAATTCCATCCCTTGTGTTGACTTCCGTAAAGGCGCTGACATTCCTATGGAACAGGAGAGAGTTTTTCACTTTTGCGGTGAGCCACGCATCGGACATCTCAGCGGGGCTTTCACCCAGGACTTCTATGCTGCTGTTCACGCTTGTTACCCCGGGCAAGCCCGAAACCGTGTCTTTTGCCAATGCCTTGTGGGATTCCTCGGAGACGGTCCCGGTCAGGTAGACGGCGCCGTCCCGAGACTGTATTTTAATGTCGTCACCTTTAAGATAGGTCACGAACACATACGACTTCTTGGCGGATGATACGATGCTGTCATCCATCCTGGACGCGTACACGGTCACGCTGGTCACCAACATGGCTATTGCGGCCAGTATCAGACTTGCAGAATGCATTGCTTTAATTTTCACTGATTTTCTCCTTTATTTTGTTGCATTTTGAGCAGACTTGTTTACCAGGCATACATCGCGCCTAGTTATGCGTCATTCCGATCTTTGCCGTAAGCCGTTTTACCTGAACCTGTTCAGGTCCGTTTCCAGGGAATCGAGCCTGCGGGAAATGTTTGTTCTCTCTTCGAGGGTGGCATATCTGCCTCCTTCCGTCATGCGCAAATAATCCCGCCTGATGGAATCCAATCTGGACTGGAATTCTCCGGCCTCCGTAACAGGCAAACGAGAGCTGATCCTTCCGTCATCAATTCTGCCCTGAAAGGCTACGATCCTGTCCCCATTCCGTGGCGCTGAAATCAATGTGGTTTTGGCGAACGACCTGTTTATCTCATCTCCAAGAGCATCGAGCCTTGCATGAAGGGCGCTCCATTCTTCCCTTGTTACACTTTTGTCTCTCAATTCCGCATAGTCTGTTCGGATGACCTTCAACTTCGCCAGAAACATCTGGGACTGATCGGGCGTCAGAGCTCCGGTTTTCAGCCCATCGCCGATCTTCTCCTGAATTACAACCATCTTGTTCTCAGCGCTTCTTTCATAATTCGGCCATGTTTGCATTGATGCGCAGCCCGCCAATAAGGCAAATCCGACAACCATTAACCCCGTCATGAAAATAATCTTCCCGCTTAAGCCTCTGCTGTTGTTCATTTCGCTCCTCCTGCCGTTAAATGTGCAATCATCCGATTGCAACGTTGATAAAAGAAAGTCAAATATCTCCTCCGGGATCATTGTTTCATCTCCGGGTAATGATTTTGAGGTCAAAGGGCAAGATTAACGCAGGTCTTTACGGAAGCTTGCCTTGTTATCTATTCAACGGTGACTTTAAAGATAACTCTCCTGTTGACCTTGGCTGCCGCCGATTCGGCTATTTCAGGATTCGGTTCCGCCATTTCCAGCCTTGCTTCACCATATCCGACGGTAGAAAGCCTGTCTGATGCAATGCCCCCTCTCTTTATGAGGAATGCGCTGACTGAAGCCGCCCTTCTTTCGCTCAGCAGCTGGTTGTATTCTTCCGTGGCGATGGCTGAGGTATGGCCCTGAATACGGATTTTCATATCAGGGTTTTCCTGCAGGACCCGGATATTCTTTTCCAGTATCATCTGCGCTTCATTTGTAAGAGTGGACTTGTCCAGATCGAAATGCACGTCTTCAAGAAGAATTACCTTTTCAACAACTTTTGCCGCAGTTTTTGACTCGGGTATTATCTCAGCCCTTGGCGCGGCAGGACAGAGCGCCTGAATTTTGCCGGTCGCCTCGCGGGCCATATCGATCGATTCCTGCGTACGACATGACATGTAGACCTCATAGGCCTTGTCTACCTTGTCCTTTAACGCATTGAATTCCTCCGGGCATTCCCTGTCTTTACCGGCAATGCGAGCTTCATCCAGGGCTTTATCAGCCTTGACTAATTCCGTGGGATAGTACAAATATCCGGACCTGTCTGCTGGCCTCTTTGTCATGCCGGAACACCCGACTATTAAACTTAGCGAAAATATGGCAATGAAAACCGTCAGAGCTCTTTTTGCTGTAATTGCTCGCATCTTTACACATCCTTACATGATTTATTTTTTTACAAACCAGCCACAGCCAAACTACTTATTCCTTTGGCGCCCCCCTTTGCGCCCGCGCTGTCTTCCCCGATCCGGAAAGATAAAACTCTCTTTGCCTTCCAACAATTCCGATAAGCTATATGACTAATTGGATAACCAGTGGGACGTTAAAATTGTGTACCCTATGGTCAATCCCAGAGCCCAAAGCGCCTGGAGTATTCCATGGACTGTCCAAAACATGGCAACCACCTCTTGCTATATGACCTCATCCCGAACGTGAAACGTTCACCGGGACTACTTGCCTTCTTTTCTTTTTGTACGTTGACTGCATAATGTTAAGAGCATTAGTCGTGCCAGGGCCGATGGTGAAGGAAAGTATTATTCAAGACGTTGAAAAGATTGAAATATCAGCGATTACTACGATGAGGGAATGATAATGTGAGTGAAGCCGTTTTCCGATATATCAGGAGACTACCGATATATCAGACATTCTTCCTGTTTCTGTAAATACCCAGTTTTTGCATTCTGGATTCAAGAGTTTTCGGATTGATGTCAAGGATTTCTGCGGCTCCGTTCTTGCCGCTTACCTGCCATCCGGCAGCGCCAAGGGCTTCAAGTATGCGCCGCTTTTCCACCTCTTCGAGTGTCCCGGTCCGGTCCACGCCTGACTTGGCAATCTTTGGAGCCTCCATATGCAGCACAGGTCCCGAGCTGATGATCATTGCGCGCTCGGTAACGTTTCTCAGTTCCCTGATGTTGCCCGGCCAGGGATAGGCCTGCAGGGCTTCAGCGTTTAACTGTGGTATTGATTCGATTCGCTTGCCCATACGCTTGCTGAAATCCTCAACAAACGACCATACGAGCGGCATTATGTCCTCCCGCCGCTCACGAAGAGGCGGCACGGTAACCTGAAAGACATTCAGGCGGTAGTAAAGGTCTTCGCGAAACCCGCCCTCGCCGACCAATTCGGCAAGATCGCGGTTCGTAGCAGAAATGATCCTGACATCGACCTTCACGGTCAGGGGACTTCCCAGACGCTCAAATTCACCGCTCTCCAATACCCGAAGCAGTTTGGCCTGGAGTTCCAGCGGCAGGGAGTCGATCTCATCCAGAAAAATAGTCGAATCATGCGCGAGCTCAAAACGGCCCAATTGCCTGGACAGAGAGCCGGTAAAGGCGCCCTTTTCGCGCCCGAACAGTTCACTCTCGATAAGTGTCGGCGGCAGGGCGGCGCAGTTGACCTTGATCATCAACCGGCCCTTGCGGGAGCTCAGGTTATGGACCGCATGGGCGATCAGTTCTTTTCCCGTGCCTGTCTCTCCCTGTATCAAAACAGTAGAGTCGGTAGGAGCCACTTGTTCTATCTGCTTGAAAACGGTCCTGATTGCCTCACTGCCGCCTACGATATCCCCATGTGAGTGCATAAGATTAATTTCTTCCCTGAGATAGATATTCTCCTGACGCAACTGGTCTTTTAATTCCTTCACCTCTTTGAGAGCATCCCTCAAAGACTCCTCCGCCTTCTTGCGTTCCTCTATTTCCTGCAACAGGAGCTTATTTGCCTCGACCAAATCTATTGTACGTTCCTGCACCGTCTGTTCCAGCGCCTTGTTGAAATTCTCTATTTTCTTGTACAACAGCCGCACTTCAAGCATATTATGGATTCGTGTTTTTACTTCTACCAGATCAAACGGTTTGCCGATGAAATCCTTTGCGCCGGCCTGCAGCGCCCTTAGCTTGTGTCCCGGTTGGGCGGTAATCACGAGGACGGGAAGATAGCCGTCTGTTTCAATTTCCTTAAGGCTTTCCATCACCTGGAATCCATCCATGCTCGGCATCAGCAGATCCAGCAGGATCAGGTCGTAGCGATTATCGCGATGCAGGGCGCAGACGGCATGCGGATCCATTGTCGATGTAATGCGCGTATATCCTTCACCGGTCAGCATTTGCTCCAGCAGTTGCACATTGGCTTCCTGATCGTCAACGATCAGAATGCGGGCGTCAAGAATATCAGAGGCGCCCGGCATCAAACGGCTCCGATTTTCTTTTCATCTTCCGCTCTTTTCCCGGCAAGTTCCAGGGCCTTGTCGAGCGCATCCATGAACTCGTCAACCTTGATCGGCTTTGTGAGATAGCGGAAAAATCCCGCCTCCAGGCCTTTCCTGATATCGTGCGGCATGGCATTGGCGCTTATGGCGAGCACCGGGATGAGCGCGGTTACACTGTCTTCACGCAGGATTTTCAGCGCCTGGATGCCGCTGACACCGGGAAGATTGATGTCCATCAGGATTACATCCGGCTTATGGATGCGGGCCAGCGCAATGCCTTGTGTCCCGTCTTCTGCGCCCAGCAAGTGTATATCCGGACGGCGCGCGATGAGTTGTTCGACCAGCTCCATGTTGGTGCGGTTGTCTTCGACATACAGAAGGGTCCGCCGTGCCGTGTCGTGCAGTGCGTTTTCCTGAATCGGCCCAAGCGGTCTGCTTGCGCCAACGGCAAGTTGTGGGGTGGCCGCGAGGTCCAGTTCGATCCAGAACACGCTGCCCGATCCGACAGAGCTTTCCACTCCGATTTCTCCTCCCATCAGTTCGACAAGCTGTTTGCTGACCACCAGGCCGATACCGGTGCCTTCCTCCGCGCCCACTTCTTGTCCGAGACGATTGAACGGCATAAAAAGCTGAGAGACCTTTTCGGGAGACAATCCTTCACCCGTATCACGCACACTGATGCGCAGGCGTTTCGCGTCGCTCGAAAAACATGTCACTTCCACTGCGCCCTGGGCCCTGTTATATTTGACGGCATTGGAAAGCAGGTTTAGCAGGACCTGTTTCATCCGCGTTTGATCGGCATTGACAAAGTACTCGTTTTCCAGCTTTGGAAAACTCATGCGGATGCCGCTTTTCTGCGCCTGCGGTTCAATCATTGACTGACATTCGCGAATAACGTTGCCCACCGACATGGGTTCCAGCGACAGCGACATCTTGCCCGATTCGATGAGCGCAAGATCGAGAATTTCATTAATGAGATCCAGCAGATACCATCCCGCCTTGAGTATCTGGTCTATACTGGCCTTTTGGCCCGGGGTAGGCAACGGCAAATCCGACTCCATTAATTGGGCAAACCCGAGGATCGCATTCAGTGGGGAGCGCAACTCATGGCTCATGCTGGAAAGGAATTCGGATTTGGCGTGATTGGCTTTTTCAGCGGCGGATTTAGCGCGCTCAAGCTCGACGTTTTTATCCTGGAGCTCCAGAGAACTGTTGCGCAAGGCCTGCTGGGCCGCATATTCTCCGGTGACATCCCGAAACACCAGGACGGCCCCGACAACATGACCGTTACGGTCGCGAATTGGGGCGCAACTGTCGGCGATGGCGCATTCGACGCCGCCGCGCGCAATCAGCACTGTGTGGTTGGCCAGGCCCTGTATTGTGCCCTTGGCAAGGGTTTCCGTTACCGGGACCGCAGCGGGTTTGCGGGTTTCCTGGTTGATGATGTGAAAGATCTCATCCACATTGCGACCGATGGCTTCCGCCTTTGTCCACCCGGTAAGCTGTTCCGCAAGGGGATTCAGAAGCGTCACAAGCCCTTCTGCATCGGTGGCTATCACCGCATCGCCGATGGAGTTGAGCGTAACCGCAAGCTTTTCTTCGCTGACCTGCAGGGTGAAGTTGGTCTGCTGCAGTTGTTTATGCATCTCCTCCTGAATATGGCGCAAATGTTGCTGCTCCGCTTCGGCCTGCTTGCGCGCGGTAATGTCCTCAATAGCAAGAAGGATTATCGAACGGGCGTTTTCCTTTTCCGTGATTTTGCAGGCATTGAGGAGCATGGTTTTACGCCCGATGACCTCGAAATCATGTTCTATTTCAAAATTGTCAACCGTGGTGTGTTTGGGAAGGACATCCTCAAGCAGCGCCCGAAGGCCGGGAATGTTCCATTGTTCGTTTCCCAGATCGTAAAGGAGAGAACCGATAGTATTTTCATTATCAACTTTGAACGTATTGAAAAAACTGCGGTTGGCCGACAGGACCCTCATGTTCCCATCCAGTATGAGAATGCTTTCACGCACCGTATCAAAAATATTTTTGAAATATTCTTCCTGCATTAACATTCCATCTCCCATTAATGATACCCTGATTTATGTTCTCCGCATACTGTACCACAGTTGAGTTGCTTCCCATGTCATTGCAAACGCCCTTGCCTGCAACCGCCGCCCGTATCAAGTCAACTTGAACTCCGGGCGGCCGTCGCAAGGCAATCCTTTTACGGACGAATAAAGATGGGCGGGAAAAAGATACCTATGCCCGGCGGCGGAGGCGGCGGAGCGTAATATCCCTCACGATAGCCATAAGGCCGGTAATTACGCCTGTCATGCACATATCGGTCGTGGTTATACCCGTGGCCTGCGCGCTGGTAACGGCGGTTGTCATGCCTTCGGTCATCTGCGAAGGCCGGAGCCGCGCCGACACCTCCGATCATTCCGGCCAGAACGAGCCCCATCATGATCTTGCCCGCTACCGATCTGATATTCCATTTACTGGATGTTTTCATAAAGTCACTCCTTTATCGGCGCTGTTCCAATCGCCTGTTTGGTATCGATTTGCAGTTGTGTAATATTGTTGTTATTTACCGGTGTGCTTTGCATGTTTATGTTTTGCATGTTTCCCTGTGCTGAATATTGTATCGGTGATCATCTTCTGTTGGTCCGACAGCCCGGAATAGAAGGCCTCGAAAGGAGGGAGGAGCTTCTTCAGCTGCTCTAAATGGACTTCCGTAATTCTGCTGTGGAATTTCATACGCTCAACAGAGTTCATGGTTCTGGTGTTTTCAGCCATGGTCTTGTTAAGGATGTCCATGTCCTGGGCATTTGACCGCATTACTGCGGTAAGATTGTTCCATGATTCCGTTTGGGTCTCTGTAATCTTCAGCGAGCTTTCAAGCTGTTTGATCTGGGCCTCACAATGCTCGACTGCAGAGGGCCTTGAGAGAGCCGGCGATTTCTTTTTGCCCGGGTCCGCAGATGAAAGATCTGCAGCGGCAAAAAAGACACCGGATAGAAACAGCGCCATCACAATAGCGAGCGCGGTTGAAAAAGCAACTTGGGAATTCCTGAGTTTCATTATAGGTCTCCTTAACAGGTTTGATATTCAGCGCTTGCAGGCGCTGAAAGGCTGGACTCGACTTCCGCACATTATAAACGTATTTGATAGTGCGGCATCCTCAGAGTATCCACATGCACAAAAAAAGCAGCGCATCTGCTGAAATCCTGCTCGTCATTTCTTTCTCCTTTCGATGAATGTTGATGTCCTATTGAATTCACCCTCTGCGTCAGAAGTGAACATGCCCCGGCGGCTATTGACGTATTTATTAGCAGGATGTGTGCCAGGTCTTTATTTTGTGAACAGGGGGGGGCATGATGCTGGAAATATTGAAATATTAGTGAAGGCTGCGAAGAAGTAATGATAAAGTAAAAGGAGCCACGTCCCGATATGTCAGGAGACTCCTGATATATCGGGACATTCTTTTGGCTTCTGTGACGGAAACATCAGGGCCGGCCACGGGCCTGAGCGCAGAGTTGTTATGAAGTAATATTTATAGAAATCTTCTCTTTAAAACGGCATGCGCCTATGTCCTGGAGTAAGCAGCGCTGTCCTTTTGAAAATCCGCAATCATGCCTTCGCTCAACGATGGACGAATCCTCGAAATCATCTTCAAAAAAGTATCCGTAGTAACGACGTAATCGTGTTTGTTTGTATATTCTTCTTCAAAGGCGAATTGAGCGACCTGCTGGACCAGATATTCGATATCGGCAGGTGTAAATCTTGCGGTCATGCCGACAATCCGGTCAATATCTATACCCTTTGTATGGAGCCGGGTAAGGTAATGTTCCAGGATAGTCTTTCTGCCGTCCGCATCCAGATCTCCGACAGGAATAATACAGTCGAATCTCCCGGGGCGGAGCAGAGCCGCGTCGAGCTGTCTGATATAGTTGGTTGCGCATATTAGCAATATCCTGTTTCCCTGGTTCTTGAGAAGAGGAACCTGCTTTAGAAACTCATTTGTAATGGATTTGTCCACCATGGTTGCCTCGTCCCGGCTACCGGCGATTTCATCGAATTCATCGATAAAGATAACCGCGTCTTCAAGGGTCCTCGCCTTTTCCATAATAGAGTTAAGATTGGCTCCGAATTTCTCCACACCGTCCGCCATAAGCATGCTGGGCAGGATTTCGATATACCACCAGGAAAGAGCGCCTGCAATTGCCTTTGCAAAGTGGGTTTTCCCTGTGCCGGGAGGTCCGAAAAAAATAATCGTCTTCGGCGGAATGACCCCATGTTTCATTGAAAGATCACGCTCCGCCAAAGGGAGGATAATTCGCCTTTGGACCAACTGCTTCGGCGGCTGGGAATCGGAGATCGTGTCCCATATTTCTCTTCCAATGGTTTGGGCGCCCATATCCGCCAGGATGTCTTTTCGCCTGTAATCAACATATTCCCTGCTTGCCTGCTCCATATGTTCGACAAAGTCTATGCATGCCGTGCGTATTCCGACATCGCGTTTATGTTTTTCGGACATGAGCCATTTATGTTGCAGGATTTTCGGCCACATGGCGGCGGCCATATCCGGGTCCAGTTGCGTTCCGCTGAGCTTAAAGATTTTATCGGCGCAAATCTGCGGCTCGGGTATTTCCGGTATAATTTCATTCATAATGCAGCTCCTTTTTATCGCCCATGGTGATTTTCTCCCGGGGCGAGCGGGCATGCTGAAAATAGCGATACCCTTAATTTCAAAGATTATTAAGAAGACTTCCGGTCTATATGCGATTGAAGACCTGCAGGGAAAGAGAGAGTATCCACGAATGGAAAAATAATGGAATCATTCATGAAAGACAGGCAACAGCATGGCCCTTTTCGTATTTAATTATACCATATAAACACGCTTCACATTTTAAAAACATCCGCAACATACCGTGATTTCTGTTGAAATCATTGGCATAGCGCCACGTTTGGCGCCCATTTTTATTGTCCTGCCTTGCGGCGCAGTAGAATGTCTGCCGGTGAAGTGTAAAGATTTGTTATAAAACCCCGATCACTATTATATCGGTTCGCCGGGTTTATATCCCCGCAAGAATTGCGGGCAGACATTGAAACACCGATAGAAAATCGGGGGTGTTCCATGAAGATAGCAGATTCGAGTTTGCATATGTCTTCTTACAGCTCTTCTCTTGTAAGCGACAGCCAATCCCGGGAATTACAGTTAACAGCCGTCTCAGACTCTTCCCTCAGCCGGAATCAAAGTCTGAATACTCTCGACACCATCCAGATATCCTCGGAGGCGGCAAAGGCCTATTATTCGCGTCAGGAGGCCGGTATATCCGGTCTTTCAGTGGTTACTTCAGGAGAAGGCGATACAGCCGGGCTGCAGGTGATCAGGACTGCGGAAAATCAGCAGATGAGCGGCTCGGGGTCAAGCGTTCAAACAAGCTCTGAAACTGCCGTCTCATCCGGAAGCCCGCTCTCTTCGGCATGGGACATGGAATTTACATCCACCTCTGTTCATTATGAATCCGAACAGCTGCGGGTATCAGCCGGCGGGTCTGTGACAACCGGGGACGGCCGGAAAATCACCTTTGACCTTGATCTGTGTTTTAGCAGGGAATATGCTTCCATCGAACAGGAAACGGTAAGCGCCTCCAAAACCGTCTCCGTCGCAGTGACGGACCCGCTTGTGATAAATTTCAGTGGCGGCCTGCCGGGGCTTTCGGCAACAAAGTTTGCCTTCGATATGGATAACGATGGGACCAATGAGCTGGTGTCATCCACTGCGACCGGTTCGGGCTTTCTGGCCCTTGACCGCAACGCCGACGGCAGGATCAACAACGGGTCGGAGCTTTTTGGCCCTGCAACCGGAAGTGGTTATTCAGAGCTTGCCTGTTATGACGGCGACCAAAACGGCTGGATTGATGAAAATGACGCGGTATTTGCTAAACTTTCAATCTGGACAAAGGACGGGGCCGGCAACGACAAATTACTCACTCTGAAAGAGGCCGGTATCGGAGCCATATCCGTGAATGCGGTTTCTTCGGAATTCTCGCTGACCGACGGCTCAAATCAGCTGAAGGGGCAGGTGCGAAGCTCCGGCGTCTATCTTACCGAACAGGGCAAGGTGGGAGCAATGCAGCAGATCGATCTTGCGACTGAGGAACCTCCTGCAGAAACATCGGATGCAAAGGATATCGGTCTTGCGGAGCAGGCGGACGAATTGCTCCAGGGCTCGGATTTTGAAACCCGGACAAACATCAGGCGTCTTGCCGCAACAGCCGCCTGGCTTGCGAATGAAAGCAGCAAGCTCAGCCGGTCGTTCAGGGAATCCCTCGCAAGGGACCGGTCTGACAGGAAGTCCGGGCGTATTCCCGACACCGTCGAAAAGATGCTCGAGTGTCTTGGTGAGTCCGTCAAAGATTCTTTCAGGGAAGGCAGGGAACATAAACGGACCTTGCATTTTTCAGGCTTGCGCCCAAATTCTGCTGCAGAATAGGCAGGTAGGGCGGAGGGAGTTTTGATCCGGGGCTCCGGGATGATTTAGTCTGCTTTTGCCGGATTTACGATTCCGGGAAAACAGCGCCTTGTTTTATTGTGCCGGGGCATGCTATACTTTTATTTGAAATTTTAGAAGTTTTGCCGGCTAAGGCCACAAAGACTTTTGACTTTGTGGTTTTTTATTGCCTGTACCTTCTAATATTCGAGTTTCTAAATAAGGAGGTACCAGGAAATGGCACAAGGAACTGTAAAGTGGTTTAACGACAGCAAAGGGTTTGGATTCATCACGAACGATGATGGGACTGAAGCATTTGTCCATCACACTTCCATCCAGGGTAATGGCTTCAAGAGCCTTGCCGAGGGTGACAAAGTGAGCTTCGATATCGAAGCCGGCCCGAAAGGCCCCAAGGCGATCAACGTCGTTAAATTATAATTAACCGAAGCGAGGCCCCTTCCGCATGGAGGGGGCCTTGCAATCACAGGGGATCATCAACAATAGTGTGATTGATCAAAAGCGCAGCAAGGATCCAAATAGAGCAGCCTAAGCTCGATGCAAATTTTTCCGGACTCCCATCTCCCCGATGTTGCAAGCATTGTCATTAGGTCCTGATATATATCAGAAAGAGGAATACATGAGTTTTATATCGTTTAATCTACACCCGCAGATTATGGCCGGCGTCAAGGCGCTCGGCTATGAAAAGCCTACACCTATACAAAGTGAGGCCATACCGCATGTTCTCACAGGGCATGATGTAATTGCCCTTGCCCAGACCGGGACCGGCAAGACCGCAGCCTTTGTCCTGCCGATCATAGAGCGCCTGATGAAAGGGCAGCGCGGAGACATACGCGCGCTTATTATAGCCCCCACCCGCGAACTGGCGGAGCAGACCAACGAGGCAATAGTCGGTCTTGGACGGAAGACCGGAATCCGGAGCGCAACCATATACGGCGGCGTGAGTATGAAGCCGCAGATGCAAAAGCTGCGCGCAGGCGTCGATATTATCGTAGCCTGTCCGGGACGGTTGCTCGATCATATCGGTCAGGGCACAATCAGACTTTCCCAGGTGGAAACGCTTGTGCTGGATGAGGCGGACCGCATGTTCGACATGGGATTTCTGCCCGATATCCGCAAGATCATCAAGCAGATCCCCGCAAAGAGACAGACACTTTTATTTTCCGCAACCATGCCCGATGACATCCGGAGATTAGTGCAGGAAGTCCTTCATAATCCGGTTACAGTGCAGATCGGCCATACGGCCCCGGCAGACACTGTCTGCCACGCGCTATACCCGGTTGACCAGAGCCTCAAGACAACCCTTCTCCTCGAATTACTGCGCCATACCGACACGGAGTCGGTGCTTGTCTTCACCCGCACCAAGCACCGCGCCAAACGTGTAGGAGAGCAGCTGGAAAGGGCTGGATACAGCGCCGCATCTCTGCAGGGAAACCTTTCGCAGAACAAGCGCAAAGAGGCGCTCGATGGATTCCGCAACGGTTCTTTCCGCATTCTTGTCGCTACCGACATTGCGGCCCGGGGCATTGATGTCAGCAGCATATCGCATGTCATAAACTATGATATGCCCGACACCGCCGACGCATATACGCACCGGATAGGACGCACCGGTCGGGCTGCGAAGAGCGGAGACGCATTCACGTTCGTTGTCAGCGAAGACGAGGACATGGTGCGCAGCATAGAACGCGTCCTTGGTGAAAAGGTGGAACGCAGGACAATAGAGGGCTTTGATTATAAAGCTCCCGTGCCTGCGCGGGACGCAGGCTTTTCCCGCCCGCCGCAAAAGCCGCAGTTCGGACATCAGAAGAGAACTTCCTATGCGCCGAGAGGCATGAGACAGGGCTCGCACGCTTATAGCGGTAATTAATCGGCCCTTTTACGCGCTCATTGATTATTTTCAGTAGTCAGGGTAACGGGTCGGGAGACTTATCCCGGCCCGTTTTGCCGTATTCCCCAATCCTGGCTTTCTATTTTATCTCAAGCCATGTCAGGGCATCTTCAAGGTTGCGGAAAACGTTATGCTCGGCATTAATCCCGGCGCATTCAGCGTAGGTGGCGGATAACCTGGAAAGTCCGAAGCCTATATCACGTGATACAACTACCGCTACTTTCCTGCATTCGCCCATGTTGGACAGTCCGGATATTTTTACATGCATCTTCTGAAAATCACCGGATTTTATTTTGGAGCCGTCCGCCTCTATGAAGTTCCATAAAAATTTATGCGTTGGGCTATCCATCAGATAGTTACGGACGGCGTCAAAAATGTCGTCAACTGTTATTTCACCCGCCGCAATAATGATTGTTAAATCATTGGTCCGATCAATTGTGGTTTTGACTATACCCATCCCCGCCCCTCAATCCAAAAAATAACCGTCATATTTCGCTCTGTGCCGGCAGTCCCTATATAATACCAAAAAAAAGCTACGGTTTTTTAGCTGAATTATTTAACAACGCCGGCCGGACAACGGATTTATTCCGCTTATGTTAACATGCCGGCGGGTTGCATTCGGGTTTGCCGGTTTTATTCGACCCGGCCTGCAAGCCCTTTTGTTTCCGGTTTTCTTCCATATTGTTGACGTATTCGGGTAAAATGCGGACAATACTTAGTAGTCGGTCGGACTTTAATTTTATCGGGGAGAGGCGCCTTTGAAAGAGATAAGTATGGGAAATTTCGCGGTCGGCGGGAACAATCCCCCGTTGATCATTGCCGGACCTTGCGTTATCGAGGATGAGGACATAACCCGGCGCACTGCCGAGGGGCTCAGGGAGATATGCCGGTCCGTAGGGCTGCCGTTTATCTTCAAATGCTCATTCGACAAGGCCAACCGCACATCCGTTACGTCCTATAGGGGGCCGGGACTCAGGGCAGGCATTGAGCTGCTGGCCGGGATCAGGGCCGAACTCGGCATCCCTGTAATCACTGATATCCATTCGATCGAGCAGATAGAACCTGTTGGAGACGCGTTTGATATGATCCAGATCCCGGCGTTCCTGTGCCGCCAGACAGACCTGCTTGTTGCCGCATCAAAGACCGGCAAACCAGTGAATGTGAAAAAAGGACAGTTCCTTGCGCCGTGGGATGTGCGGAATATCATAGATAAATTCATCTCTGCAGGCAATGAAAAGCTCATGCTTACAGAGCGCGGGACTTCATTCGGATACAATAATCTTGTAGTCGATTTCAGGTCTTTCCCGATTATGCGCTCATACGGCTATCCGGTAATCTTCGATGTTACGCATAGCCTGCAACTGCCCGGCGGTCAGGGCGGATGCTCCGGAGGCCAGAGCGAGTATGCGTTGCATCTTGCGCGCGCCGCGGCTGCCGCAGGGGTGGACGGATTCTTCATGGAAGTCCATCCGGACCCGTCAAAGGCATTGTGCGACGGGCCGAACATGATCAGGCTCGATGAGACGGAGAAACTCCTGCTCGAAATCAAAAAGATCAGCGACATAGTAACCCGATAGATTAATGGGTGTTCACACGATTGCCGGGATAAATAAAGGCTGTCATATATAAAATCAGGCGGTTACCGTTACAGCTCTGTTCATATCTTATTATTTACGCTTCAAATACAGCATTTTTTAAAGTTCCTGATATATAATAACGTTATCTGTATTGTACGTATGAAAGGAATGATTTATGCAAACAATTCTGAATTCGCGCGATATCGGCTACCTGCAGGAAAAGGCGCGTGAGATAAGGATAGAGATCGTCAGGATGCTCGAAAAATCGGGCTCCGGGCATACCGGCGGTTCTCTGTCCGCCGCTGATATCGTTGCCGCTCTATATTTTTACAAGCTGAGGCATCGTCCCGACGAACCTGAATGGTCCGGCCGGGACCGGTTTGTCCTTTCCAAAGGCCATGCGGCGCCTGTGCTCTATGCGGCGCTTGCCCTTACCGGATATATTGATAAATCGTCGCTCTGTTCGCTCAGGAAGTTGGATTGTGTCCTGCAGGGGCATCCGTCGTCAAAGATGCTGAAAGGGGTCGAGGTCTCCACAGGCTCACTCGGCCAGGGGCTTTCGATAGCCAACGGCATGGCGCTCGGTTTGAGGCTGGACAAGAGCGACTCAAGGGTCTATTGTCTGATTGGGGATGGCGAGAGCCAGGAAGGGCAGGTATGGGAGGCGGCCATGTCGGCTGCGCACTATCGCCTCGACAATGTTTGCGCCATAATTGATCTTAACGGTCTTCAGATCGACGGCAAGGTTTGCGATGTGATGAATATAGAACCTGTTGAGGACAAGTGGAAGGCCTTTGGCTGGCATACGATACCGGTCAACGGCCACAACATGCAGGCTATTGTGGATGCGCTTGACGCGGCGGAAAAGGTGAAAGGCAAACCCTGTATAATCCTTGCAAGGACGATCAAGGGAAAAGGTGTGTCCATCTTTGAAGGCAAGGCGGAGTACCATGGGCTCGCTCCGAACTCTGCCGAACTCGAAATAGCTATGAAGGAACTGGGCGGAAATGGCAAGTAGGGACCAGGGACAGAAAACAGACAGGGCCGATTATGCAGGGCAGGCGGTCGCCACAAGGGACGCTTACGGCGCAACACTGCTCGAACTCGGCAAAATAAAGAATAATATTGTGGTTCTTGACGCGGACCTCTCGGGCTCGACAAAGACAAAGGCCTTTTCAAAGGCTTTTCCCGAAAGGTTTTTCAATATGGGCATCTCCGAACAGGACATGGTCGGGACCGCGGGCGGGCTTTCCCTGACCGGGAAAATACCCTTTGCCTCGACCTTTGCCGTATTCGAGACCGGAAGGGCCTGGGAGCAGGTCAGGCAGACCATAGGCTATTCCTTTCTCAATGTAAAACTGGTTGCAACCCATAGCGGCATCACCGTCGGTGAAGACGGGGCCTCCCATCAGGCGCTTGAGGATATCGCGCTCATGCGGGTAATACCCGGCATGACCATAATAGTCCCTGCCGACGGGTACGAGACCAAACAGGTAATCGAGGCTGCGGCGGAATATAATGGCCCTGTGTATGTCAGGCTCGGCAGGTCCAGGGTCCCGCCGGTAATGCCTGAAGGATACAGGTTCCGTATAGGCAGGGCGCATACCTTCTCCATCGGAAGCGACGCGACGATAGTGGCTGCAGGAATTATGGTCGCCGCTGCGCTCGATGCGAGGGACACGCTCGCAAAAGAGGGCATTGACGCGGGCGTTATAAATATGTCGACAATCAAGCCTCTTGACGGAGAAAGCCTGCTTGCGGCGGCAGGAAAGTCGAAACTTATTGTTACTGCCGAAGAGCATTCGATAATAGGAGGTCTTGGAGGGGCGGTCTCGGAGTTTCTCTCCGAAAACCACCCGGTCAGGGTCGTAAGGATCGGCACGAAAGACACTTTTGGGCGCTCCGGCAGCCCGGATGAGCTGCTCGGGAGATTCGGGCTTACAGCGGACGATATCGCTGCAGCCGTAAGGAGCAATATCGGATGATTACCTTCCGGAACGTTTCAAAATATTATGAAGACGAACCGGTGCTCAAGAATATCGACCTCCGGGTCGCCAAGGGAGAGATGGTCTTTATTACCGGGCCGACAGGAGCCGGCAAGTCCACGCTCCTCAAACTCCTGTATGCCGCCGAACAGCCGGACGAGGGCGAGATTGAACTGCAGGATTTCAATCTGGGCAAACTCTCACATTCTCAGGTGCCCCTTCTGCGGCGCAGCATAGGGGTTGTGTTCCAGGACTTCAAGCTCCTCGAAAATATGACTGTCTATGATAATGTGGCCCTTGCGCTTAGGATACGCGGGAGGAAGGAAAAGGAGATAAAGGGAGTGGTCCTTGACGCGTTGAAAGACATCCATCTCAGGCACAAGGTAAACAGTTACCCGCTTACCCTCTCGGGAGGAGAGCAACAGCGGGTTGTTATTGCAAGGGCGATGGTTTCCGAGCCCTCGGTGCTCCTGGCCGACGAGCCCACAGGCAACCTGGACCCCGAGACTTCCAAATATGTCGCCAGGCTTTTCCATGATGCTAATATCCACGGCACGACCATTCTTATCGCCACGCACAACAGGGAGCTTTACAGGAACACCGGCAAAAGGGTGATAAGGCTCGAAAACGGCGTTATCCTCGGAGAGGAGATAGGCTGATGGAATTTTCATATTCAATCCGGACCGCCGTGCAGAGTCTCATAAAGGAAAGATGGATCAATCTGCTGTCGATCTTTACGGTTGCGGCCAGCCTCATCGTCTGCGCCGTGGCGATAATCGCGGTCTATAATTTCGATATTTTCACCAGGGCGCTGCCCGAAAAATTTACCATGACCGTCTATCTTAAAGACAGGATTGATCAGCATGATGTTCTGAAACTTACCAATATCCTCAAAGACAAACACTATGTGGCGGACACCAAATTCATATCGTCCGATCAGGCCCTCGCGGAAATGAAGCGCTCCCTGTCCCAAATAAGCAATGTCTTTGAGGGACTCGATGAGAACCCGCTTTCTCCCGCGATAGAGGTGCGGCTCAAGCGCGACATGGTCTCCGCAGCCTCCGTGAAAATCATATCGGACGAGATCGTAAAGATGCCGGGGGTGGAGGATGTAAGTTATGAGGAGAAGATCGCCGAAGCGGTATATCTGATCAAGACCTCGGTCGACAATCTCAGTTACTTTATTGTAGGCGTGATAATCTGTATAGCTCTTTTTGTAATATCGAGCACGGTGAAGATTCTCTTTTATCGCAGGAAGAACGAGATAGAGATAATAAAGCTGCTGGGCGCAACGAACAGCTTCATCAGGAGGCCCTTTCTGATAGAGGGCGGCGTATTGGGGCTGCTCGGCGGCATATTCGCGGTTATAGGCGCGATGGGGTTCCATTATCTCACCACTGAGGTCTTCAGCTCTTTTATGCCGATACTCGAAAAAATGGTAATGCCTGCGGAAATACCCGTCTTTATACCCATTATCGGGCTTTTGATGGGATTGGCCGGATCTCTCATATCCGTGGGAAGGCTCAAGATCTGAAGACGATGCGGAACTACAGTGTCCTGTTTCTTCTCGGCATAACCACCCTCTGTTTCTCGTGCGGGCTGTTACTTCCGGGCCTGTCAGACGATTCCTTTGCGGCAGGCGCCCGCGATGAATATCACAAGGTCCAGAAAGATCTCAGAAAGCAGAAAAAGAAGCTTGTCGAGGCGACCAGGACCGAGAGGCTGGTTACGAGCGATATAAAAAGGGTCGAGTCCCAGATTGCCGATATCGAGGAGCAGGTGTCGGCAACCAAAAAACAGATGCATGTCATAAAGGGCAACATGACGGCGCTTGAAGGGCAGATAGAGGCAGGCTCGCAGAAACTTGAAGCGCAGCGCCTGCGTCTCCGCAAAAGACTCAGGACCCTTCAGAAGATCAATGATTCAAAGGAAATAATGCTTATGCTGCTGAGCAATGAAGACCCGTCGACCGTGCTGAGGGTTTCGCGGTCGCTCACGGAAATATCGAAACGTTATACCGAATCCATAAAAGGCTATCATGCCGAACTTGTCAGGCTTGGCGGGCAGAAGAGAAAACTGGGAGGGCTGGTCGGCAATCTCAGGGCCGAGGAACAGAGTCTTTCAAGACTGGAACAGTCCGTCAAGGCGAAAAAACAGGAAAAAGAGCTGTTGCTTGTGAATGTCAGGAAAGAAAAAGATAAATATCAGCGGATGATAAGGCAGTTAAAGGGAGATTCGGACCGGTTGCAGAATATCATACGCGAGTCCGAGAGACGCGACAAGTCTTATAAAGGCAAGGCCGGTAAAGGCAGGCGCGGCGCGCATGATTCGCTGCCGGCCGACAGCGAATTCACAAGGATGAAGGGCCAACTGTCCTGGCCTGTCCAGGGCAAGGTGGTCATAAAATACGGGTCCCAGATAGACCCTATCTTCAACCTGCCCGTCTTCAGGAGCGGCATACATATCAGGGCCAAGGCAGGCTCTTATGCAAGGGCCGTATGGCAGGGCAAGGTGGTCTATGCGGCTGAGTTCAAGGGATACGGCAGGATGGTGGTCATAAGCCACGGCTCCGGATACCACTCATTATATGGAAACCTGTCCGGGATTTTTTTGAAGAATGACGATATAATAAAGGCAAATACGCCTGTAGGTACGGTCGGCGAATCTGACGCCATCGGCGGCAGCGGACTATATTTTGAGATACGGTACAAGGGCAAACCGCTCGATCCACGGCAATGGCTGGGGAGATCCGGAGGATAATACATGGGCTTGAAGACAAAAATGTTTATGGTTTCGGTGGCTATAGCAGGCGCTGTTTTCGGGGCGCTCATTGTCGGCGGTATGAACGCCCGGCTTGTCGACGCGCAGGGCAGTTATGAAGAACTCAGGGGTTTTGTCGATGTGCTGAATGTCATCAAAAAGAATTATGTTGATGAGGTCAAGACAAAAGAACTGCTGACAGGCGCAATAAGAGGCATGCTGTCGGCGCTTGATCCCCATTCGGCTTATATGACTCCGGAGGCATACAGGGATTTCCAGGTTGAGACCAAGGGAGAGTTCGGCGGGCTCGGCATACAGATCGGAATAAAGGACGGCGTACTTACCGTAATCGCCCCTATAGAAGACACGCCTGCGTTCAAGGCAGGACTCAGGGCCGGCGACAGGATAGTGAAGATTGCCGGAGAATCCACCAAGAACATGGGCATACATGACGCCGTATCCAAGATGCGCGGGCCGAAAGGCAAGCCCATTACTCTCGGCATTATGAGGGAAGGCTGGGCACAGGCCAAGGATATTAATATTGTAAGAGACATTATAAAGATAAAGAGCGTAAAGGCGAAGATGCTCAAGGATGATATCGGATATTTGAAACTTACACAGTTTCAGGAACTGTCCGCAGAGGACCTTGCAAAGGCACTGAAGGCCCTGAAGGACAAGGGGATGAAGTCCATAATCCTCGATCTGAGAAACGATCCCGGCGGGTTGCTGAACATAGCGGTGGATGTGGCGGGACAGTTTTTGCCGGAAAAGAAACTTGTGGTTTATATCAAGGGCCGCGACGGTAAAAAGATAGAATATTTTACCGACGGCTCCATGGCGTCATATACGGACATGCCTATGGTGGTCCTGGTCAACCAGGGCAGCGCCAGCGCCTCGGAAATTGTAGCAGGCGCGATGAAGGACTGGAACAGGGCTGTGCTTATCGGAGTGCAGACGTTCGGAAAGGGTTCTGTGCAGACGCTTATTCCACTTAGCGACGGGGCTGCGCTGCGCCTGACTACCGCAAAATACTACACCCCGAGTGGTGTGAGCATACAGAATGTCGGCATTACCCCGGATATAGTCGTCAAGCTTGAGGTCAAGGACGGCAAAGGGGTGCCCGTTATAAGGGAGAAAGACCTGAAGGGCCATCTCGAAAATGAGGACAGGCTTGAAGCCCCGGTTTCAGAGGAAAAGGCCCCGTTCGAGGTCGAAGAGAAAGACGATCTGCAACTGCAACGGGCAATAGACACCCTGAAAACCTGGGATGTGCTCGAAAAGTTCAAGAAAAAGGCCGCATAAATGGGACGGGTCATCTTCGACATAGAGACGGTCGGGGCCGACTTTGATTCGCTTGAGCCTGCTGTCCGGGATTATATGATCAAATGGGCCGAAGACGAGGAAGAAGAGGAGAAGATAAAGGAGAGTCTCTCCTTTTATCCCATTACCGCCGAGATAGTCGCTATAGGCATGCTTAATCCGGACACATGCAGGGGGGCTGTCTTTTTTCAGGCCCCGAATGAAACGCCTGCTCCGTTTGAGGAAGAGGGCGTGAAATATGAATGCGGGACCGAAAAAGAGATCATCGAGAAATTCTGGAACGTCATCAGGTCGTATGATCAGATAGTGACCTTCAACGGCAGGGCCTTTGACTGCCCTTTTATAGCCGTCCGCTCGGCCGTGCATCGGCTCAAACCCACCCGGAACCTGATGCCTTACAGGTATTCGGACAAAGACCATATAGACCTGCTGGACCAGTTGAGTTTTTACGGGGCCGCAAAAAGAAAATTCTCTCTTGATATCTGGTGCAGGTCATTCGGCATCAAGAGTCCAAAGGCGGACGGCATAACCGGATACGATGTCAAAAACCTCTTTCAGGCCGGACGTTATACGGATATTGCGCGATATTGCGCAGGCGATCTCACGGCGACAAAAGAACTTCTTCTGGTATGGGAAAACCATATCAGGCTTTCATAAATATTACACTTTTCAGTAAGTAAATTCAATTGTGTGGCATTGCTTACAAGACTACTTTTTCGTCTGATACCGGCGCTACGTAATTGTCCTACATTTCTTGTAGGGCAGTTACGTAGTCCTCCCCTCTTTTTTGATGGCAAATTGGGGGTAAAAAAAACTTGACAAGCCAAACCGGAATCCGTAATATAGATCATCAGGTTGTCAGACCGCCTTTTGAGTCCAAATAGTTTTCACTTAGGAGGGTCTCAATGTCTGCTGAAAAGGTTTCACCCGAATTGGAATTAACCGTTGCCGAAGCTCTTGTCGATGATGTCGGGCAGGGGCTGGCCCGTATCTCTAAAGATGATGGTCTTTTCATTAAGGTTGTGCCCGGAGATTTAATCGAAATCAGTGGACAATCAGCAACGGTAGCAAGAGTGGCAGCCGGAGTCCCCGCAGATTACGATAAAAAAATTATCAATATAGACGATCTCACCAGGAAGAATGCCGGGTTAAGTATAGGTCAGAAGGCAAAGATCAAAAGGCTTCGCCGCGAGACCGCCACAAGTATTATCCTCATGCAGCTTGACGCCGAAGATTCAGTCCCGAGTGAGAGAGATATTGAGCAGTTCGCCAAGATACTCCAGGGAAGCGCGCTGACTGCCGGCGACACCATAAATATGCCGTATTTCGGCGGTAAAGACCGCCTCTTCAAGGTCGTCGCAACAGCTCCCCCATGCCCGGTAATCATCAATCTCAATACGCAGGTGGTTGTTCAGCAGCCGGATTTTGTAGTTGCCGAGGCGACCCGTGTTTCCTATGAGCAGATAGGCGGGCTCGAAAGAGAACTTAAGCTTGTAAGGGAAATGGTCGAGTTGCCTCTTCGCCACGAGGAGTTATTTACGCAGTTGGGTATCGAGGCCCCGAAAGGTGTCCTGCTCTATGGACCTCCCGGCACAGGAAAGACCCTCATAGCCCGCGCAATTGCGGCGGAAGCAAAACTTCACTTCATCAAGATAAACGGACCCGAAATTATTCATAAATTTTATGGAGAGAGCGAAGCGAGGCTGCGCGAGATATTTGAAGACGCCATACGCAAGGCCCCCAGCGTTATCTTCATAGATGAAATAGACGCCATCGCGCCGAGACGCGCAAATGTTCTTGGAGATGTGGAAAAAAGAGTCGTTGCCCAGCTGCTTGCCCTTATGGACGGCGTGATCCGTCGCGGCAGGGTGGTTGTTATCGGCGCTACGAACATCCCCGAAATGATTGACCCCGCATTGCGCCGCCCCGGTCGTTTCGACCGCGAAATAGTCATACCGGTGCCAAATGCGCAGGGCCGTCATACAATATTGAAGATACACAGCCGCCGCATGCCGCTTGCGCCTGATGTGGATCTCGAGCATCTTGCCCAGATCACGTACGGTTTTGTCGGGGCCGATGTCGAGGCCCTCTGCAAAGAGGCCGGTATGGTAACTCTGCGCAGGCATGTCCAGCTTTACTCTAAAGACAAGATGGACACAATACTTCAGGACACGACAAATATGAAGGTCACGATGGACGACTTCCTCACCGCTTTGGTAGAGGTTGAGCCCTCGGCGACAAGAGAGTTCTTTACCGAACGCTCCACATTGCGCTGGGCGAATGTCGGCGGTCTCGATAATATAAAAGAAACCCTTATTTCCATAGTAGACTGGCCTTACAAATATCCCGAGCTTTTTGCCGCAGGCAAACTGTCCCCGTCAAGGGGTATTCTGTTCAGCGGTCTGTCCGGCACGGGAAAGACCCTTATGGCAAAGGCCCTTGCAGGAGAGACAGGCCTGAATTTCATTTCCATAAGCGGCCCCACTCTCTTCTCGAAGTGGCTCGGAGAATCCGAAAAGACGCTGCATGAGATATTCAAAAAGGCGAAACAGTCTGCGCCGTGTATACTTTTCTTCGACGAGATAGACGCCCTGATTCCGAAACGCGGCGATTCTTCAAACGAAGGCGGCATTTCGGACCGCGTGACAAGCCAGTTCTTCAGCGAGCTGGACAATATGGGAGATCATTCACAGGTGCTGATACTTGGAGCTACCAACCGGCTGAACAGTCTTGATCCGACGCTGTTGCGCGCCGGCCGTCTCGATTACCATATAGAGTTCCCCATTCCCACATGGAAAGAGCGTCTTGAGATATTCAATGTGCATATGGCGGGGAAGCCCATCAGTCCGGACGTTGATGCCAGGGAACTTGTAAATGAAATGGATGAAATGGTAGGATCACAGATAGCGCTTATCTGCAAACGCGCTACCCTGATAGCCATAAGCGAGGTAATTCACTCTACAAAAGGAGACAAACCCAAGAAGAAGCTTTTATTGACGCGCGCTCATTTTATCAAGGCAATTGAAGAGATTGTAAAAAAACATGAAAGCGAGCAATAAGTTTCGAAATGCTGAGTTCTGTTAAAGCAGTAGAAAAACGCCGCGCATATGAAGATGTTGTTGTTCAGATACGCGCATTTATCGAAGACGGACGGTTGAAACAGGGTGATCAGCTCCCGACGGAGCGTCATTTGAGCGAAACCTTCAAGGTCTCCCGCGCAACAATAAGAGAGGCCATCCGTACACTCGAATCCCTGAAACTCGTTCGCAGCCGTCAGGGCGAAGGCACTTACGTCCTGGCGTCACACGAAGAAACACTTGTCCAGCCTCTCGCCGCAGTTCTATTCAGCGCCAAAGACGCTATTTCCGATATCTTTTATGTCCGTAAGGTAATTGAACCATATATAGCAGAGCTTGCAGCAGAAAACGCCGCTCCCGAGGAAATCGGGGAAATGGAAGCCCTTATGAGCAGGCAGGAAGAATCATGCAATCAGGGGTGCGGCCTTCAGAGATTTGATGCGGATTTTCATTCGCTCCTGTCCCGGATGTCGAAAAATTCGGTAATGGAGCGGCTTCTCGCTGCTCTTGTCGATCTTATGGAGCAGACGTGTAATGAGTACCTTCAGGATGCGGAGCGTGTAAAAAAATCTTTCACAGGCCATCACGAAGTCTATATTGCCGTCAGGGACGGTGATTGTACCGCCGCCCGACACGCAATGAGGCGTCATCTTGAAGAAGTGGAGATGGTAGTGATGGGAAAGAATGGAAGGGGGGGTGATAGTCGCTGATATTGCTTCTGGTCCGGCAGTAAGAGGGGTTTTAAAATCAGTTCAATTTATTTGAACAACACTTTTGGAGGTGTGTGCATGGCTAAAGTTAATGAAATTACTGTCTGGGTACGTGGCGTGCTCCAGGACAAAGAGGGCCGCGACGTGATTAACGCTTTTGCAGCTGCCCTGCAGAAAGAAGGAAAGTTCGCACAGGCATTTGACAACTACGAAGATCTTCCTGACCGCGTTCTCGTTCCGCTCAGGAAATATGTCCGCTTCAGCGATGAAGAGATTGAGCACAAGTATGTTTACACAAACGACGAACCGTCAATAGTTGTTATCGGCGAGCAGGCCATCGTAAAGGGCATGAATATCCTCAAGGGTATGCCTCAGGGTGGAACCCTTATCGTCAACACATTCAAGTCGGTTGACGACATCCTCAAGTTCATCCCGAACAAGAGCTTGCTTAGCGTAATCGCAACCATAGACGCAACCTCAATTTCCGGCGTTCAGACCATTGACTTCTCCGGTTCTGAAGGCGGTATCGACGCTACTTCCCTGTGCGCAGGCGTTGCAGCCCCGATAGTAGGCGCAATGGCAAAAGTAACCGGGCTCGTAAAGAAAGAGACCCTCGCAAGCATCGTTAAGGACGTTGCCGGTATGGAGCGTGGCTACAACGAAGTCGCAATAAAGAAGCTCTAATTTTTCGCCCATCAGCAGCATCTTGGGTCGAACAGGAAATTGTTGCAAAGTAAACCCGTTTATTAAAAACGGAGTTTTTAAGGAGGATCTAATGGCAAAGTTACCGAAGTTCTCAACATTTAGCATTCCGAAAGACGTGGAAGTGCCTTTCGGAGCTATCACCCCTGCTCCCGTAAAGACGCAGGATCTGTTCATCACAGGAAACTGGCGTGTAGTTCGCCCGGTCATTGACCATGCAAAGTGCACCCGTTGCCTCACATGCTACATGGCTTGCCCGGATGCCTGCTGGGTATACAACGAGCAGACCGACAAGATAGACTGGGTTGCAGAGTTCTGCAAGGGCTGTCAGATTTGCATACACGACTGCCCGGTTAACGCGATGACGGCTGAGCCCGAAATCAACTTCCCGGATGGTGTTGTCCGTTTGGATAAACCTTTCTAAATAAAGGTCTATAAGGTCTATAAGGTCTATAAGGAGGAACAAACAATGGCAGAAATCAAAAATTTAACCGGCTGTGCAACTGCGGCTATTGGCGCAAAGCTGGCTGAAGTTGAAGTAATCTGTTCCTATCCGATTCGCCCCTATACGGCGATCATGATGGAACTCTCGAAGATGGTAGCAAACGGCGAGCTGGATGCTGAATTTGTACACGGCGAAGGCGAGCATGCCCAGATTTCCGTAGTTCTCGGCGCATCAGCGGCAGGCGCCCGCGCATTCACAGGCAGTTCAGGTGTTGGTCTTACATATGCAATGGAAGTTTACAGCCCGATGTCGGGTGGTCGTTATCCTGTTCAGATGTCAATCGCTGACAGAGCTCTCGATCCTCCCGGTGACTTCGGTTCAGAGCACACAGACGCAATGTCGACCCGCGGACAGGGCTGGATCCTCGGTTGGGCATGTTCCCCGCAGGAAGTTCTCGACAATACCCTGCTCGCATATCGTATTGGCGAAGACCCGAAGGTTATGCTTCCGCAGATGCCGGTTCAGGACGGATATTTCATTTCCCATATTCCTGATGTAGTCAGCATTCCGGAACTCGCACAGGCAAGGGAATTCCTCCCGCCGTTCAAGGCTCCGCATCCGCTCAGCTTGACCAAGCCGTGTTCACATGGCCCGCAGATCAGGCCTGACCAGGGCGGCCCGATGGACGCACAGCGCGCAGCGGTCTATATTGACGTTCCGCCGGTAGTCGAAAAGGCAACCAAAGAGTTCGCACAGATATTCGGTCGCACCTATGATCCTTTCATCGAGAAGTACAAGATGGATGACGCCGAAATAGCGATCTTTATCCAGGGCGCACACGCAAACACCTGCAGGAAAGAGATCGACAAGATGCGCAAACAGGGCGTCAAGATCGGAATGCTTCGTCCGCGCTGGATCATCCCGTGGCCGACCCAGATACTCGCAGAAGCTTGCGCAGGCCTGAAGGCAGTTGGCGTAGTTGAGACCAGCACCTGCTACGGCGGCTCAATGAGGGGTGGTAACCTTACTCCTGAAGTCCGCTCTTCCCTGTATGATCTGGATGACAGACCTGCAGTATGCGCATTCATGGGCGGTCTCGGCGGAGCCACAATATGGCCGAATGACTTCCATGAAATGGCTAAGATTTTGTCGCAGATGGCAAAAGACAAGAAGGCCGCCCAGTACACCTACTGGATGGGATTTGAGGCTTAATAAGCCTATTTAGTTTACCAAGGAGGAAACATGATCGACTATAAGTTTCAGAAACTCGAACCGGCTAAGTCATTCAAGGCTGTTCCCAAAGATGAGATGTATGTGCCGGGGCATCGCACATGCGCAGGCTGCGGTCCTGCCCTGAATTACAGGCTTGTTGCAAAGGCAGCCGGCCCGAACACCATACTCCTCGGCCCGACGGGCTGTATGTATGTTGCCAACGCCAGCTATCTCTGCACCCCGTATGCAGTTTCCTGGACGCATTGCCAGATCACCAACGGCGGCGCGGTTGCATCAGGAATCGAAGCGGCTTTCAAGGTAATGGCCAGGAAGGGCAAACACACAGGCGTATTCCCGAGCATCATCGTTATGGCCGGTGACGGCGGATCCGTTGATATCGGACTCCAGGCCATGTCCGCAATGCTCTATCGTAACCACAAGGCCCTGTTTGTATGCTATGACAACGAGTCATATGCAAACACAGGCGTACAGACTTCACCGTGCACACCTTATGGCGCAAACACAACCTTCACACCTCCGGGCAAAGCTATTCCCGAAGGTAAGGTTCTGTTCCCGAAGTATGTTCCCGAGATGGTTATCGGCGGACACCCGGCGCTCAAGTATGTTGCTACCACAACCGTAGCTCATCCTCTTGACCTGACCAACAAGGTAAGAAAGGCCCTTTCATTTGAAGGCCCGACTTTCCTCGATATGCTCTGTCCGTGCCCGAAGGGCTGGAAGTTCGACGAGAAGCTGACCCGCGAAATGGCGAAGCTGGCAGTCGAGACCGGCATGTGGTCACTCTTTGAGTGGGAAGACGGCGTATACAAATATACGAACGTGCCGAAGACCTACAAGCCGATCAGCGAGTACATGAAGAACCAGGGCCGTTTTTCGCATCTCAAGGCAGAGCACATTGCCAAGATGCAGGCCTTTGTAGACGGCAGGATTGCCAAAGTTAAGTCCAACATGGCGATTCCGGTAGCCACACCGAGATAGTAATCAGGGAAGTTTCCCTTGATGAAGTAGCATTAGCCTGTTAGTAAAGCCCCCCCCTCCCTCCGATTGTCGGAGGGGGGGGGCGTGACCGCCCATCAAGGAGCAGCATATTTTTGGACAGGATGCAAAATATAATGGGAGGAAATATATGGAACCAGTAAAAATGGTAGATCCAAAAGAAGTTTATGGACCCATCGCCGGCAACCGCTGGATACAGTTGATTGCAGGCGTTATATCGATGATCGTTATATCAAACTTTCAGTATGCATTCACTCTTTTTACTCCGGGGATGAAGGAATCATTTCCTGATGTGCCTTACAAAGATATTGCTATGATTTTTACCTTATTCATACTGTTTGAGACATGGCCGGTTCCGATCGCCGGATGGCTGATCGATAAATTCGGCATTCGCAAGCTCATGCTTGTTGGAGCTGCGGGCATCACTCTTGGATGGATTCTGGGCGGTTCGGTGGCGTCAACTGTTGCTCATCAGTATATTTGTTACGGCGTGCTTTGCGGATGCGGCGCCGGTATTATTTACATCGCTACCGTGGCAAACGCGGTCAAGTGGTTCCCGGACAAACGCGGGTTGGCGGCAGGTTGCACGGCTGCAGGTTTCGGCGGTGGTTCTGCGCTTACCCTGATACCGATCAGCGCTACAATCGCGGCTATCGGATGGCAGGGCGCCATGCTGTGGTGGGGTATTGGTCAGGGGATCATAGCTATTGGATGCGCCATGATCCTTATTCATCCTCCGACAGGCTGGGTTCCCGCCGGCTGGACAACTCCCAAGGCCGTTGCCCAGACTCGCATTCAGTATACTGCGAAACAGATGCTGGGAAGGCCCGAGTTTTATCTTATGTACATCATGTTCCTCATGGTCTGCACGGGCGGACTGATGGCAACCGGTAATATGTATCGTATTGCGAAGTCCATCAACGTGGACAACGTTATGATCCTTGGTATCGCCATTGTTCCCTTTATCGCGACCATTTCCGGCGTTATGAATGCTCTCGCGAGGATCGTGTGGGGTTCGATTTCAGACAGGATCGGGCGTGAATACACGATGGCCATCGCCTTTTTCTTTGAGGGCGTAATGATCTTCGTAATGACCCAGATGATGAGTTACCCGGTTATCTTCATGTTCATGATACCCTTTGTATTCCTCGCATGGGGTGAAATTTATGCCTTGTTTTCAGCAATTACGGGAGACGTCTTCGGCCCGAAAAACGCTTCTGGAAACTATGGTATATTGTACACTTCCAAGGGTCTGGCTTCCATTATGGCAGGCTGGGGAGCGGCGGCTGTTGCGCAAATGTTCGGCGGTTCTTACATAGTGCCTCTTTACATTGCTTCCGGATTTGACATTGCCGCTGCGGTATTGGCGGTTTGGCTGTTAAGGCCTATTATCAGAAAGAGGATTGCAGGCGAAGCATAGCCATTCCTTGCGGTTCAGCGCATGTCCTGTGAGGCTGCGGAAATGAACTGATCTGATTAAGAGTCTTAAAAGGGGGGCGGAGGCGCAATGAAAGCCTCAGCCCCCCTTTTTCAATAAGAAAGGGAATATGAAAATATTGATTGTAGGCGGCGCAGGAGACGTAGGGACGCATCTGACCGGGAATTATTCCGGGCAGGGGCACGATTTGCGTATATTGGACCTGACTCCTATTACCCCTGCAATGGCGGACAATCATCGGGTTACATACTTTCAGGGCAGTATTGCCGACAAGTCTCTGGTCCGGGAAGCGGTTAAAGGCGCAGAGGTTGTAATAGACCTCGCGTGGAGTTTCAAGGAAGATCCTTATACGATCTTCGGCACGGACATTATCGGCTCCGCGCATCTTCTGGACGCAGCCGCGGATGCCGGGGTGCGCAGCTTTATTTATGCAAGCACAGCGGTTGTCTACGGACGCGCTGTAAACCATCCGGTTACGGAGGAACACCCCTGTCTCATCGAGCAGGCGCGCAAGCCGTTTTATGCTCTGGGCAAATATTCGGCTGAAAAGCTTGGCCTGCTGTATTACAGGGAGAAAGGGCTTCCGGTCACAGTCCTCCGTTTCTGGTGGGCCTATGGACGGACCATCGGCGGCAAACACCTGCGTGAGTTGATAAAAACGGCCATGGAGGGCCGGCCCATGGCAATGGTCGGCGGCGCGGGCGGCGCATTTGTAACAATGAACGACCTGTCCGCGATTATTGGACTGATTATGGAAACACCGGCAGCTGCAGGCCGGACATATAATGCGGGTAGTATGTTTCTGACGTGGGAAGAGATCGGCGCAATGATCATAGAGCTTACGGGTTCGTCATCAGCCATACAGTTGGTCAAACCGGAGGAGTGGAAAGGTCCGGCGTTTCTGAATGAAGTGTGGGACTTGAGCTGGGACAGGGCCGCTGACGATCTCGGTTTCAGGCCGCAGTGCGACGACGCTGAAGCAAGGTCCCGGTTCATGGAGGCGCTGCGGGGATGCGTTGCTCAACTGAAGCGGTAACATCTTGATAATACTCTTTTAAGGTGTGTCTGAATCAAACCGGACGCCGTCGCCGAAGGTGTGCGATCGCTATGGGGCCGCCGAACATGATCCACGGCGGTTTTTGTGTGCGCGTCAATGTGTGTCGCGCCGGTTTATGGAGTGTATTAAACCCGGTTGATCTTTTAAGCCCGGAATGGGGCGGTGAAAAAGGTTATCGCCGCCGGAAAGCCTTTCCGCAGGGTTGAATTTTGAGATTGTTAAAAGTGATAATTATAAGGCCGTAGCCGCAATGAGGCGAAGGTCATGGACATAAATAGCGAATATGACGAGAAAAACCAAAATGATATATCGAGGTGAAACATGACACAGATTCTTCAGGCCCGTAAAGGCAACGTAACTCCGGAGATGGAGTTTGTGGCCAAGGACGAGGGAGTGAGTATTGACCATATTATTGAAGGTGTGGCCAACGGCACAATAATAATATCAAAAAATGTGCGGCATAAAGCCATTAAGCCACTTGGCGTCGGCAAAGGGCTTCGCACCAAGATAAACGCGAACATCGGCACGTCGAAGGACATGATGTCCATAGAGGGCGAGATGGAGAAGCTCAGGGTTGCGATTGAGGCCGGAGCCGACGCAGTAATGGACCTGTCGACCGGCGGGCCGATCATCGGAATCAGAAACGCGATGCTTCAGCAATCTACGGTTGCAATCGGCACGGTCCCGATTTATCAGGCGGCCGTCGAAACGGTCGGGCAGAAGAAGGCCATCGTCGAAATGGACCCCGACCTGCTGTTCAGGGTGATCGGGGAGCAGGCTGAGGAAGGCGTGGATTTTATTACCGTACACTGCGGCATTACGAAATCCAGTGTCGAGCGGCTCAGGAGAGAGGGCCGGATTATGGATGTGGTAAGCCGCGGCGGCGCATTCCATCTGGAGTGGATTCTTTACAGCGGCATGGAAAACCCGCTCTACACACAGTACGACAGGCTGGTCGAAATCTGCAAAAAGTACGATATGTGCCTCTCACTCGGCGACGGCATGCGGCCCGGCTGTCTTGCCGACGCAACCGACCGCGCGCAGATAGAAGAACTGGTGACGCTCGGAGAACTGCGGGACATTGCGCATGAGGCCGGTGTGCAGGTAATGATTGAAGGGCCGGGACATGTGCCGATAAATCAGGTCGAGACGAACATGAAGATCCAGAAGGAAATCTGTAAAGGAGCCCCGTTTTATGTGCTTGGCCCGTTGGTTACGGATGTTGCTCCCGGTTATGATCACATCACTTCGGCCATCGGCGGCGCCATAGCAGGCGCGGCCGGGGCCGATTTCCTATGTTATGTCACGCCATCCGAGCATCTGCGCCTGCCGGACGCTGAGGATGTTCGCGAAGGCGTCATGGCTTCACGCATTGCCGCGCATGCAGCGGATATCGCAAAGGGTGTAAAGGGAGCTTTGGACTGGGACAAGGAAATGGCAAGGCGCAGGAAGGCTCTCGACTGGAAGGGACAGATAGAACTTTCCATAAATCCCGAGCGGGCTCGGAAACTTCGGGAATCGAGCATGCCGCAGGAGTCGGATGTCTGCACTATGTGCGGCGAATTCTGCTCCATGAAGGGCGTAAGCAAGTATATGAAAAAAGACGACGCAAAAAAGGAGGGCATAGGCACGACATCCTGACCCGGATTTATTTGCGTATAACAGACCCGGACAGGGAGCTGAGGATATTCAACCCGAAAAGTCCCGGACTGAGGCTAAGCCCGGCATGAAGACCGGGGTTGCATTTATATTAAGCAGGGATCAGAAGGCCATGTTCGACTGAAGCCCGGCATGTGAAAAAATGAGTATATAAAGGTCCGGCAAAAATGGTAGAATTATAGATATCCGGTCGACTATAATGATGGGGCCGGTAACGGTATTCCGCCCACAAGGAGGGCTGTGAGTCATTATCCCATGAATGCCGGTGCGGAAAAGGTAACTCTTTAAGAGAGGTGGAGAGATGGCAAAAATTCTGATTGTTGACGACAGCCCGACCGATATCCAGTATCTGAAATCGGTCCTGCAACCGCTTGGGCATTCCCTTTCAACCGCCATGGACGGCGAGGAGGGAGAGAGTATGATTAGGTCTGAGCCGTTTGACCTTGTGATTCTTGACGTAGTGATGCCGAAGAAAAACGGGTTTCAGCTCTGCCGGGATATAAAGAAAGACGAGGCGCTCAAGAATATACCGGTCCTTATGCTTACTTCGAAAGACCAGGACAGCGACAGGCTTTGGGGTGAAAAACAGGGCGCGGACGCATATTTGAGAAAAAGCGGCGACGCAATGGAGTTGCTTGTTGCCATAAAAAAGCTTATGGGTCGAAAAGGGACCCCGGACGGGCAATAGCGACATATTATTAAGCCCATGAGGGTTTTTCCGTTTTGTGGAGTCTTTACGGTAGTTTTATTTATCAGTCGCGCGACGAGAATTGATTGTGCGGAGGGACGGCAATGAGCATACTACTAGCGAAGATAGTTGGAGATATCCATGATGGCGGCAAGACAGGGGTCTTGACGGTATTTGTAAAGGGAGGGAACCATCTCCTCAAGCTTTTCTTCAAGGATGGCGCTGTTTACCATCTCACATGTGGTAATATGAAAAATGCCGATTGCGTGGAAAATCTTCCGACAATAGAACTCGGAGACTGTCTGTTTGTCCCTGACGTTAAACTGGACGCCATGGGCGACTCGATTCCATCCACTATCGACCTGATTCAGCAGCTCACTGCGTCCGGAGTCATGGTGGAGTCCCGGCTTGCAAACAGCGGGGCCCGTTCAGTGGGTAAGGATGATTCCGCTGACGGGAAGATACTTGAAACCATCAAGCTGGCTTTGATCAGGCAGATCGGGCCTGCGGGCGGCAAGGTAATGTCGCGCATTGTTGAGGGGAAATGGCATGCCTCAATGCCCTATTCAAAAGAGGACATCGACCTGTTGATTAACCTTCTCCAGAATGAGATTGATGACCAGGAAGCAAGGATTGCATTTATAAAAGAAGCTAAAAAGGGCCGCTGAAAGGAGATTGAACTATGCAAGTGAATCTGCAGACCAAGACGCTTGTGCCGGTTATTACAATTCTGATTGTAATCATGTTCGGACTGGCGTTCTACAACTATGAGGCTCAGGTTTCCGTTCTGAACGAGAATGCGGAAGCGACGCTGAAGAGCGCCCTGAACGCCGCGCAGCAGTCGCTGGACAGCAACCTTAACGCCTATCAGCAGCTGGCGACTATTATTGCCGCCAACCCATATACGGAGGCGGCATTTGCCAAGGGCGACCGCGCAGCCATTCTGCGTCAATATAGCCCCGCATATAAACTGCTGAAGGAACGGTTCGGGCTCCCCTCCATCAAATTCGATTATCCGCCCGCGACAAATTTCGTGCGTATTCACCAGCCGGAAACTTACGGGGACGACCAGTCCGAGTTCCGGTATACACTTGTTACTACAAATACCAAACATGTCAGCGTTCGCGGAATCGAAGTCGGCAGGGTAGGCATAGCCTTGCGCGGTGTTGAGCCGATCACCTACAACGGGAAGCATATCGGCTCAATTGAAGTCGGAGGCGATCTCGGCGCCGCCCTCGAGGCAACTCATACCATTTTTAATGTCGATGTGGGTATTATGATCAGTAAACAGAAGGCCGCGCTGGCCTTTGAGGCCTTGAAGTCCAAGATGGTGGCGTTGGGCACGGAATATCTGCTGACCAACTCTACCAATTCTGAACTTACCCAGAAGCTGGTTACCGCCGGGGTGTTGGCCGAGGCCGACAGCCGCCTGACGGACGGGACCGGATATTTCGTTACTCGTGTTGCCTATGCAGGCAACGATTATTATGTGGCGCTGGGGAATTTGAAGGATTTTTCCGGAGCTACCATAGGTTACGTAACCATTATGATGAACCAGACGGCGATGCTTGCCAAGATCAGGACATCACTGTATATCAATATAGTGATGTATCTTGCGGTCCTGGTTCTGATTTGCGCGGCGATCAGCTTCAGCCTGAAAAAGACGGTTATAGGCCCCGTTATACATCTGACAAGGGTTGCCGACGATATATCCATGGGCAAGCTTTCCGAGAAGATCGATATCACGTCCAATGATGAGATCTCCAAACTTGCCAAGTCCATTGACCGCTTGCGCAACAGCGTCAAGAAGCTGCTGGAATAATCCCGGTTTTACAGTTAATGAGCGGCCGTGCGCCTTTGCGGCGCCGGCCGCTTAATTTGGCATTTTGCCTTATATTCAGATAAAGAAAAGAAGGAATGGTCGCAATCTCTGCTTACCGTAAATGATATGAAGCCGGCTGCAATTAACGAAAATCAGACCTCCATAAGGCATTATTATGCTTTCGGGCGTTATATGAAGGAACTTTACGGTGAGTCCGTATACAAGGTCAATGTCGACGCAGGCTTCACCTGTCCCAACCGCAACGGGGCTGTTGCAACCGGAGGCTGTATTTACTGCAATAACGACAGTTTCCGCCCTTCGGAATGCACAAGCGCCCGGTCTGTGCGCAGGCAGATCGACAAGGGAATACCCTATCTCCGGTCCCGCTACGGGGCGAACAAGTTTATAGTCTACTTCCAGCCGTACACGAACACCTATGCGGACGTAGAGACGCTTGAAAGGCTTTATCTTGAGGCTCTCGATAACCAGGATGTGCTGGGCCTCGCAATCGGAACGCGGCCCGACTGTGTTGATGAAGAAAAGATTGCGCTTCTTGAGAGGCTGGCAAGGGACTATTTCATACTGGTTGAGTATGGATTGCAGTCCATCTATGACCGGACCCTAAAGTTCATCAATCGCGGGCATACCTATGACTGTTTCAGGAATGCGATTGATATGACGGCGGGGCGCGGTATCAGGATCGGGGCCCATATAATTCTGGGCTTCCCGACGGAAACACGGGAAGAGATGCTTCACATGGCCGATGAACTCTCGAATATGCCGGTTGAGTTTCTCAAGATACATCAACTCCAGATAGTTAAAGGCACCACTCTGGAGGGGGTTTATGAAAAGGACCCCTTCCCTGTGTTCGGGTATCAGGAGTGGATAGAGATGCTTGCGGATTTTCTCGAGAGGCTGTCTCCCGATGTCGTATTGCAGAGATTATTTGCGGCCTCTCCGGATGAGATACTGATAGCTCCCTTATGGAACAAATCCCGCAGCGCGCTGCTCAGGGACCTGGATATATATATGGACTCGCATGGAAAACGGCAGGGACGGCTGAGAAAATAGCCGCATGAGGAAAGCCCCTGCAGTATCGGCCTGAAAAAGCCGGTTGTCCGTTACGGCGTTCTGTGTTTTATAATGACAAATCCGGGATAACCAGCCCCACTTGCGAAGCCGCTATCTATGCATATATCTGCGCTGTTCCCGCTTAGGGCCACCATCAGACAGGCATCAGGCTATTGAACAAAGTATATCTATATATGTAAAGATTACACACTCCATGTAAAGTTAGCTTAAGATACTTATGGCGAACATACCATCTTCGCAAAATAATCCAATAAATTCAATATATATTCCTAATTAAAAAAGCCGGCGCTGATATTGCTTATTATATTAGGAATATGGGTTTCAGGGGACATACTTGACATCCCTGCAAGGCAGCCCCCTCCCAACGGCTTACCCTGAAACCCCTCCTTTACTTCTATTTAAGGGAGAGATATGAACGACAGAAAAATACCCGATAAAGAAACGCTCATAAAGAAACTGCGCTTTCTGATCGATGTCCATCCCATAAAACCTCTGAAAGCTCCGGGCATCACATTCATATACATGGGCCTGCACGAAGAATATCCCGATATCGTATCCTACAATGATCTTAGCGATATATCGAAGCGGAAAAAGAGTCCGGAACAGATCGCCGAGGCCATCCTGCTGAAATGGCGGTAAAAGGCGTATAAGGCAGGTTGTATCCCGTTGCCGGCCCTGGCAATTCCAATTTCGGCCCTGTTATAGTAATAAACATCCGATGAACTTCGAAACAATAGCGCTCCAGTCAGGCAGTAACGGAAACTGCATATATGTAGAGACCATGGATGTGCGACTTATTTTTGACGCGGGGTTGAGCTGCGTCGAGACCGCGCGCAGGCTTGCCGCCAAAGGCAAAGATATCCATGATGTCGACGCCCTGATTATTTCGCATGAACATGCGGACCATATTCGCTGCGCCGGAGCCATGCAGCGCAAATACGGCATGCCTCTCTATATAACCAGGGATACACTTGACATCGCGCTTTCGAGGATAAAGCTGGGGCCCCTGGATGATGTGAGGCACTTCAATACCGGTGACGTCATCAGTTTCGGAGATGTTGTTGTGAGGACGATTCCGACCCCGCATGACGGGGCCGACAGTTCCGTTTTTGTAATCGAGAGCGAAGGCAGGAGTCTCGGGGTTATGACCGATCTCGGGCATGTGTTCGATGAACTCCGGCAGGAGATTTCAGGACTTGACGCAGTATTCATAGAGAGCAACTATGATCCCAAGATGCTTTCCAATGGTCCATACCCGGAGTTTCTTAAAAGGCGGATCAAGGGGCCGGGGGGGCATATATCCAATGGTGAATCAGCCGAACTCCTGCTTTCCGGGACCCGTCTCAAGTGGGCCTGCCTCGCCCACCTGTCTCATCACAATAACTATCCGGCCCTTGCTCTAAAGACCCACAGGGAAATACTCGGCGAAGAGCTGCCCCTGTATGTGGCGGACCGCAACGAGGCGACGGATATTTTCGTTTTATGAACGGGCGCTGCAGCCGGATTTGTTATAAGAGATAAAGTCCATATGGCTCACCGCAATTCTGATGGCTATAGTCGTATTGACAACATGACCGGCCATATCCCGGCTCGCCGCGCTTTGCCTTGACCTTGTCCGGTTTTTTATAATGAAGTATGGAACAACTATCGTTGCACGGGACGGCCATGACTCTCCTTGAGCTGAACTCTCTTGTCAAAGCCGCCGTATCCGGAGCATTGCCCGACCTATACTGGGTGATTGCCGAGATTGCGGAACTAAAACTCAATCAAAAGGGCCATTGTTATATGGACCTGGTCGAGAAAGAGGACAACAGGACGATTGCGCAGATGAAGGCGACCGTCTGGGCTTACGAATATCGCACATTAAGCCGCAAGTTCGAGACGTCCGCCAAAACCCCCCTGAAACAGGGTATAAAGGCGCTGCTTCAGGTTGCAGTGAATTTCCATGAGGTGTACGGCCTCAGCCTCAATATTAAGGATATTGATCCGGCCTATACTGTGGGTGAAACGGAGCTGCGAAAGAAGGAGATCGTAGAGCGGCTGAGGAAGGAGGGCATCATCGATCTTAACAGGGGCATTTCCCTGCCGCTTGTGCCGCAAAGGATAGCGATCATATCTTCGCCGACGGCGGCCGGATACGGCGATTTCACCGAACATCTCGAAAAGAATCCATACGGTTACAAATTTTATCACACCATCTTTCCCGCGCTCATGCAGGGAGAAGACTCCGAGAAGTCCGTATTGGCCGCGTTTGACGCCATAGAAAAGCAGAAGGATAATTTTGATGTGGCGGCGCTCATAAGAGGAGGAGGCTCCGCGGCCGACCTCGGCTGCTTTGACAATTACGCCATAGCGGCGCGGATTGCGCGTTTCAGCCTGCCCGTTATAACTGGTATCGGTCATGAAAAGGACGACACGATTTCGGACATAGTTGCGCATACAAAGATGAAGACACCTACTGCGGTTGCAGAGTTTTTGATATCCGGCGTAGGGGGCTTTGCCGAAAGGATTTCCGCGCTGGAAGGCAGTGTCGGTCTTTACGCCGCGCGCCTGTTAAGCGATTCCTCAAATGTCCTGAACCTGCTCACCCGCAGGTTTACGCTTCTGGCTGCGCATGTCTTTACGGTCCCGCAAGGCAGGCTCGATGAGCTTGGGAACAGATTATCGGCAGGCCTGAAGCAGTTCTTCCAGATTAAGACAGGCAGGCTCGCAGCAGCCGAACAGGCGGTCCGCCTGCTCGATCCGGCAAAGGTGCTGGAGCGCGGATACAGCATAACACGCTATAAGGGTAAGGCATTAAAGGATTCATCTATTGTGCCGAACGGCGCTATAATCATTACTGAGTTATATAAGGGCAGGTTGGGCAGTATTGTCTCAGGGCAGGGGGGAACGGATGGTAAAACCGAAGGAGCTTAGTTACGGGTCCGCGCTTGCAGAGCTTGAAGAGATAGTGGGCGGCATGGAATCCGAAGCGGTTGATGTGGATGCGCTTGCGGAAAGGGTGGCCAGGGCATCGTTCCTGATCAGGTTCTGCAAGGAGAGGCTTAAGGGGGCCGAAGATGAGGTCAAAAAGATAGTGTTGGAGATTGGATAAATTATTGCGTTATATGAAAGGCGATATATGGATGAAGAGCTGAGGGAATTCAGCAGGGTCAATATGCTGGCCCCGCTTTTTGTGCAGCCGTTGTACGGGGTTTCTGCGGACGACTGTCCCTGCGGGATGAAGGAGCAGGGGTTTGATGAGTACTTCAGGAGGAGCTTATATAAAAAGGTAAATATAAGTGTAACCGGTATCGCCTTTGAGAGCGATCAGCCTTATGCGCAGGGCAGCATTCTTGAAATCAGGTTTATGCTTGACGATGTCTATACAGGGATAATCGATCTGTGCGCCGAGGTCGTGCGGGTTGACATGCAGTCCAGGGGGTTTCTGGTGGCCGGACGATTCATCTCCATGGACAAAACAATCAGTGACCTGATATGTCAGTTTATCCGTCTGCGCGAAAACCGTCCGGAAAGAAGAAAAGTCCCCCGTGAGAGTTCCTGATATATAATTTTATCCGGAAGCCTCATGCTGCAAGGCTTCACAGGATTAGCCGTTTTCGCAACAAATAATCGCGGATAATTCATACTGCGATTTCCGTATCTTTTTCGGTGTAATACAATTAAAGGTAGTAATATCGATATCCGTGGCCCGTTGCGCCATTGAATAATTGTTGTTCCCGTATAATGCAATAAAATGATATTTTGCCGAAGGGGTTTGCAGAATAGCCTGCGGTTTAACACAATTAGGGAAGTCAGACCATCCGACCATTCAGGCTTATATGGACTGCGCAGCCGTACACGGTAAAATCCAGATTCGGCCCGGGCAGGCCGGAACGCTTAACAGGCGGAACCGGTTTTTTTGCAGGGGGTATTGCTTTCGGAGCGCCATAATTAGTAAAATAGTTCCCTAAACTATACGTATTATATCCAAAACAAATAGGGATGTCTTGCATATTAATGATTCAGTGGGCGCGGAAATACAGGAATATTCCGTGTTCCGGATCATCAAAATATGAAGTTTTGACGTAAACACATCATTGAAAGGAGTAGACTGTGGAAGGGTATGTATTGGCTCTATTGGCGCTGGCCACGCTCTTACCTGCCATTTGTGCTGCGATCTGTTATTTAATCCCGAACAGGGCAGTGCGAAATGTTGTTGTAGTCGCGAATACCTTGGTATTGTTTTTCTGTGCCTGGGAATTTGTACGGCTACTGTTGGGTTCCAATGGGACACTCGTTGTCTCGGAAAGTTCCCTGCCGTCCCATCTCGGGGAAGTCATCAAGATTCTGGATGTGTTGTTGCTGGGGTATATAGGATATTGGGGTATCAAGCTGAAGAAACCCCTGATCATTGTCCTTACCCTGCTGCAGCTGATCCCGGTAATCATCTTTGAGTTCTTCATGGGTGTCCATGAACCGACTGCAGCCTTTGTGATTGATTACCTCTCATTAGTATTGATACTGCTCATCTCGATTGTAGGTCCCATCATCGCAGTGTTTGCGATGGGCTACATGGAAGAGCATGAACACCATCTGCATCTCGAAAAGACGAAGCAGCCGGCGTTCTTCATGATCGTGATCGGATTCCTCGGCGCAATGAACGCCCTGGTAATGACGAACAACCTGTCCTGGATGTATTTCTTCTGGGAAGTGACCACACTCTGTTCATTCCTGCTGATCAAGCATGACGGCAACGAGATTTCGGTCAACAACGCCGTCAGGGCCCTCTGGATGAACTGTACGGGCGGTGTGGCGTTTATTGCAGCTATTATCATTATATATATGCTGAAGGGGACACTCTCCGTTGCGGAGATTTCGGCTGCCCCCATTGCAGGCGAATTCACCGGATTGTTCCCGGTGGCCCTCGGCCTGCTCTGTTTTGCCGGTTTTACAAAATCGGCCCAGTATCCGTTCCAGAGCTGGCTGCTTGGGGCCATGGTTGCTCCTACGCCGGTATCCGCTCTCTTGCATTCAAGCACAATGGTTAAGGCCGGTGTTTATCTCGTAGTCAGGATATCCCCTGCCTTCCTCGGAACGGACCTCGGATACTTTGTAGCCCTTTCCGGAGCCTTCACCTTCCTTGCAGCGTCGGCGGTTGCAATCAGCCAGAGTAACGCAAAGCGCGTGCTGGCGTATTCGACGATTGCCAACCTCGGTCTGATCATATGTTGCGCAGGCATAGGCAACTATATAGCTCTTGCCGCCGCCATGCTTCTTATCATCTTCCACGGTGTTTCCAAAGGTCTGCTGTTCCTCTGCGTGGGAACGATTGAGCAGGGCATAGGGAGCCGTAATATAGAAGATATGCAGGGTGTAATGAAGATAATGCCGTTTACTGCGACCATCATGGTAATAGGTATGATCTCCATGTTGATGCCGCCTTTTGGTGTGCTTATTACCAAGTGGCTTGCCATAGAGGCTTCAATGTCCATGCCTGTGGTGCTGATACTTATAGCCTTGGGCAGCGCATGCACCGTGGCTTTCTGGTCAAAGTGGATAGGCATTGTGCTTACAATGTCGTATAAGCCGAAATATAATGTCGAAAAAATAGCGACATCCATAAAGTTTTCGCTTGGCTTCCTCTTTGCCATGGTCTTTGTGGTTTGTGTCGGCATTGCTCCGATGTACAGCTTTCTGATAGATCCGCAGCTTCAGGCATTCAATTTTGCGGACAAGATCCAGGTTGTAGGCAGCAATGGAGGTATCTGGCTGATGAGCTCCGGAGCCGCTGTCGGCGGATTCGCAGTTCTTTCGGTCTTTGCCATTATGTTCTTCCTCTTCATTGCAGCAGCTTATTTCATGAGCAAGGGGAAGTCCGCCGACCTGAGGGCTCCTTATCTTTGCGGCGAGAACGTGGGTTCGGATATAAGGGGCCTCGAATATACGGGTCCCGGAGAAAAGCCTGCGGGCGTTGTGGTTCGCAATTACTATCTTACGGGGGCGTTTGGAGAAGAAAGATTGACGCTCGCGTTTAACCTGATAGCAGGCGCGTTAATCCTGTTAATGATCGGGGTGGGGATATAAGATGATCGACAATATAATAATCTCAATAATAGCTATTGTTGGCGCGCCGATTATCGGTGGTCTGTTGTTCGGTATGGACAGGCGCATAACTGCCCGGTTGCAGAACAGATTCGGGCCTCCCATATTGCAGCCTTTCTATGATGTATTCAAACTCTTCGGCAAAGAGAGCATTGCGGTCAATCAGACACAGATGCTGTATGTGCTGGCCCACCTGTTCTTTGCCATTGCGGCCCTGTTGATGCTTGTATTGAAACAGGACCTGCTTATGCTGATGTTCATACTCGCCTTTTCGCAGATAGCCCTTATAATGGGCGCCATGAGCGTACGCTCACCGTACAGCAAGATAGGCGCGCAGAGGGAAATCATGCAGATGCTCGCATACGAGCCGGTCCTGATCTTTATGGCCTTTGGTGTCTATAAGGTAACCGGAAGCTTTATGATTGACGGCATACTGACTTATCCGGCGCCGCTGCTTTACTCCCTGCCGCTGATATTCTTCGCGTTCATTTATATCCTGACCATCAAACTCCGCAAGTCGCCGTTTGATTTTTCGACCTCGCATCACGGTCATCAGGAACTGATCAAGGGTATCACGACCGAATTTTCGGGCACACAGCTGGCGTTGCTGGAACTGACCGACTGGTATGACCTGGTCATCCTGATGGGGCTTATAGCGCTCTTCTTCGCGCAACCCCTGTGGGTAGGTATCCTGATAGCCCTTGCGGCCTATTTACTTGAACTGGTAATTGACAATATCTGCGCCCGCGTAACGTGGCCGCTGATGGTCAAGGCAACATGGGTCATCGGTGGAGGCACTGCGCTGGTCAACATCATTTGGCTCTACGTGAGAGCATAAGGAAGGTGAATCAATATGGGAATGATTAATACAGCGAGAACCAAATCTCCATGGATAATACATGTCAACTGCAGCGCCTGCAACGGATGCGATATTGAAGTCGTTGCGGCCCTGACCCCTATGTTCGATGTCGAGCGTTTCGGCATTGTAAACGTCGGTAACCCGAAACACGCAGATGTTATGGTTGTGACGGGAAGCGTTAATCCCAAGACGGCCAGGGTTCTGAAAAATATTTACGATCAGATGCCCGAACCCAAGCTTGTTCTTGCAGTGGGCGCATGCGCGGGCACAGGCGGGATATTTGCCGAATGCTATAACGTCCTTGGCGGACCGGACAAGGTAATCCCGGTAGACGCATGGGTGCCGGGCTGCCCGCCGAGACCCGAAGCTATTATTGACGGCGCAGTTGCCGCCCTTGGTCTTTTTGAGTCCAAGGCAAAGGCGATGAAAGAAAAGATCGCCGCCAAAGCCGCTGAAACGGCCAAGGTATAAGGGGAGGGGTTATGATTGCTAATATAAATGAAATATCAATAGACCGGCTCCTTGGAGAGACCCAGAAGTTGGCCGGACAGGGTTACAGGTTTGTAACGACTTCCTGCACCGACCTCGGAGATGGAAAACTTGACGTTCTGTATCATTTCGACAAGGATGCGGAGCTGCAGAATCTCCGCATAAAGGCCGACAGGGGCGATGAAGTGCCGAGCATTTCCAAGATTTATCTCTGCGCAGTGCTTATCGAAAACGAGATGTCGGAATTGTTCGGGCTGAAGGTTGCCGGCATGGCCATTGATTACGGCGGGCACATGCTTCTCGCGCCTGAGGCGCTGAAGACTCCCCAGGCCAAGATTACGATTGAACAGCGGGGTGCAAAATAAGATGAATACAAAAACTACTATACCGTTTGGACCGCAACACCCCGTCTTGCCCGAACCGCTCAACCTGAAGCTGGTTCTGGAGGACGAAAAGATAGTAGAGGCGATACCTGCGATCGGATATGTCCACAGAGGCCTCGAAAAGCTTGCTGAAGTCAAGGATTTCCACCAGAACGTATTCCTCGTCGAGAGGATCTGCGGTATCTGCAGCGCCCAGCATGCGATGGCCTATTGTCAGGGCATCGAGACCCTTATGAATATCGAGATACCCGACAGGGCAAAATATCTGAGGGTCATATTTGCAGAGCTCCACAGGATCCACAGCCATTTGCTCTGGCTTGGGCTTTTTGCGGACGCCTTTGGATTCGAGTCCCTGTTCATGCAGTGCTGGCGCGACAGGGAAAAGGTGATGGATATCATGGAAGCGACTACCGGGGCCAGGGTAGTCATATCCATCAACGCAGTCGGAGGAGTGAAGAGAGACGTATCGAGTGAACATCTTGCCGAGATTGTGACGATTTGCGACACGGTCAACGAAGATATGAAGAAGATGGAAGGAGCGTTCCTCAATGACTATACCGTCAGACACAGGACTGAAGGTGTGGGTTATCTGACAAAGGACCAGGCATACAGCCTCGGCGCGGTCGGCCCTATGGCCCGCGCGTGCGGCGTGGCGCAGGATCTGAGGACCAAGGGGTATGCGGCCTACGGCAAACTGGGTTTCCAGCCGGCTGTTGAACAGACAGGCGATTGCTGGGGCAGGACTTCCGTCAGGATCAAGGAAGTCTATGAGAGCTGCAGGCTTATAAAAACCGCTATCGCCACTCTGCCTGCAGGCGATATCGCCGTGCCTGTAAAAGGCAACCCTAACGGTGAAACAATTGAAAGGGTTGAACAGCCCAGGGGCGAAGTTCTGTACTATATCAAGGGCAACGGCACAAAGAACCTCGACAGACTCAGGGTCAGGACGCCTACCTTTGCGAACATCCCGACACTTCTGGTCATGCTTCCGGGTAGCCAGCTCGCGGATGTCCCGGTACTGTTATTAACTATCGACCCATGCATAAGCTGCACCGAAAGATAGGAGACCAGATATGTTCGATTTTTTGGGAAATGTACTAAAAAACGTTTTATCAAAACCTGCAACCAGAATGTACCCTTATGAGACAAGGGAGGCCATGAAGGATGCAAGGGGAGCTCTCGGTGAGATAGATATCGACACCTGCATTTTCTGCGGCATTTGCGCGAGGAAGTGTCCTTCACTCGCGATTGCTGTGAACAAGGAAGAGAGGTCCTGGGTGTTTAACAGGCTCAAATGCGTTGTCTGCAGCGAATGCGTTGACGCATGTCCGAAGAAGTGCCTGCATATGGATGCGCCGCATCTTGGCCCGTTGCTTTCAAAAGACAAGATCAAGCGTGTAGGGCCCGCCAAAGCGGCCCCTGCTGCCAAGCCGGCAGAATAGAATAATCAGTCAGTGTTGAAATACAGGCGGGGGAA
>JGI20214J51088_10000166_pt1 | contig 47483 bp, 39 predicted proteins | sample WetSurMetagenome_FD_51088 | JGI IMG/M metagenome (IMG submission 51088) | reverse complement strand
TTCTGCTTATTCCGCTACAATCTCAAATCCAACCTCTACCTTAACTTCCCTGTGCAGTTTAATAACAGCTTTGTATTTTCCTACTTCCTTTATCTGATCTTCAGGAAGGGTTATGTTCTTACGGTCGATATCGAATCCCTTTTCCTTCAGGGCTTCGGCAATCTGAATCGTATTAACTGATCCGAAAATCTTTCCTGATGAGCTTGTTTTCGCACCTATAACAAGAGCGACATCAGTAAGCTTTGCTGCAACCTCCTGAGCAGTAACTTTTATCTTTTCTTCCTTATGAGCTCTCTGCTTAAGATTCTCTGCATGCATTTTCTTTGCTGATGGTGTGGCCGCAACTGCATAACCATTAGGGATCAGAAAGTTGGTTCCATAACCGTTTTTGACATTGACTATATCGTCCTTCTGTCCAAGTTTGTTCACGTCCTGTAGTAAAATGACTTCCATAATTTTCCCTCCTTATTTTAATAGGTCAGTAACATACGGAAGAAGAGCAATATGACGGGCTCTTTTAACAGCTTTAGCCACTTTCCTCTGATATTTAAGCGAAGTACCGGTAAGCCGCCTGGGTAATATCTTCCCCTGGTCGTTAAGAAATTTCTTAAGGAATTCGGGATCCTTATAATCGATATACCTGATTCTGTTCTTCTTGAACCGGCAGTATTTCTTTTTCTTGACCTCAACTGTTGGTGGAGTCAAATATCTGATTTCTGATTCATTCTGTGCCATGTCTTATTCCTCCTTCGATTTACCTGATTCTTTTTGTTTCCTTTTCTTCTCTGCATATTCGATGGCAAATTTTTCCATCCTGAAGGTTAAAAACCTTATTATCCTCTCATCTCTACGGTATTGCACCTCAAGTTTCTCGATGAGATCTCCGGTTCCTCTGAATTCTATAAGATAGTAGAAGCCTGTCGACTTCTTCTGAATGGGATAGGCCAGTTTTTTGAGGCCCCAGTTCTCTTCATGAACGATCTCACCTTCATTCTCGGTGATGACCTTCTTGAATTTTTGTACCGCTTCCTTCATCTGGTTCTCAGACAAAACGGGAGTTGCAATGAAAACGGTTTCATACTGATTTGACATAATAGTTAACTGTTTTTAAGTTTTAATGTTTTCGGCTCGCAAAAGTACAATAATTTTATTTAAAGAAAAATTTTATTATTAAATTATATCATAATATGATGCAGTCACAATAATGAGGTGTTCACCACATCAGTCAGGTTAAATTGCCGGCTGGATTTTCATGGATAGATTTTAATTATATTTGTGACTCAACAAAAATCATCCGGACAGGAGTCATTAGCTTTATGGATAACTTTATAGTATCAGCAAGAAAGTATCGTCCAGCAACATTTGATATGGTGGTGGGTCAGGATTCAATTACGAATACTCTGAAAACTGCAATAAAAAGGGGACATCTGACACAGGCATACCTTTTTTGCGGTCCGCGCGGAGTAGGTAAAACAACCTGTGCCAGGATATTTGCGAAGACGATAAACTGNAGCAAGCTGAAAGAGAATGGAGAAGCCTGTGATGAGTGCGAATCCTGCCTTTCATTTAACACGCTGAGATCATTTAATATTCATGAACTGGACGCTGCTTCGAACAACAAAGTCGATGATATCAGGAGTCTGACCGATCAGGTCAGGATACCGCCGCAGGTAGGGAAATACAGCATATATATAATTGATGAGGTGCATATGCTTTCCTCATCTGCCTTTAATGCATTTCTTAAAACTCTTGAGGAACCTCCATCTCACGCAATATTCATACTTGCAACTACCGAAAAGCATAAGATAATCCCGACAATTTTGTCAAGATGTCAGATTTTCGATTTTAACAGGATCAGGATTGAGGATATAGTCGGCCGGCTTAAGTATGTGGCCAGAAATGAAGGTATTACAGCTGAAGAGGAGGCTCTGCATGTAATCTCTCAGAAAGCGGATGGTGCCTTAAGAGATGCTCTCTCTATTTTTGACCAGATCGTAAGTCTCAGCGGCAAAAAAATCACATACAAAGATGTTATTGAGAATCTGAATGTTCTGGATTATGAGTATTACTTCAAAACTGTTGAAAGCGCACTGAAAGGTGATTTTTCATCAGTTTTAATGACTTTCAATGAGATTCTCGAGAAGGGATTTGACGGACATAACTTTGTGTCGGGTCTATGCAGCCACATGAGAGATCTTCTTGTCTGCAAGGATGAGATTACACTTAAGATACTTGAAGCCACTCCGGTTATAAAGCAACGATACATACAGCAGACAAAAGAGTGCCCTGAGGAGTTCATTTTCAAAGCCCTTGAACTTGGGAGTAATTGCGACATCAGTTACAAAACCAGTAAGAATCAGAGGCTCCATGTTGAGTTGTTCCTTATCCGGTTGTGCAGACTTACAACAATAGCGGAAGAAGAATCAGAAAAAAAAAAGTCGGCCCTGAAACCGGCAGGTAAAATTTCTGAGGAACTTCCTCTTCCTTCAAAATCTGAAATTATCAGAGAATCCTCGGATTATTCAGTTTCAAGAAACAAGCCGCAGGAAATACAAACCGACAGGCATGCGCCTGTAATTGAGAAACATGCAAAGTCATTTTCTATAAAGAAGATAATTTCTGAAGAAAAAAATGTGATAAAAGAGAACCCTGAACCTTTAATGGAAGAAATTACCAAAAATGAGGTCCGACAATCGGAGGAGTTAAATAATTTGTCATTTGAAAAGGCCTGGAATGAATTTACTGATTCTTTAAGAGGAGAAGGCACAAGGATAATTAGCATGTTCAAATCTGTCAGAACGGAAGTCGAAAATGATCAGAGTATAAGAATTCACCTGAGCAACGCAGCACAAAAAGATCTCTTTGTACAAAATTATAAGCAGAAGCTTATTTCCTTCCTGTCGAACAGATTTAACCCAAAGGAGTTTGATATTGAAGCAGTAGTTGATCTTTCGGAAAAAAATGAGATGTTATACTCAGATGAACAGAAATACAATTATCTGGTGGCCAAATATCCGGGATTGAAAGATTTTAAGAAAGCATTCAATCTTGATATCACCTGAAGGTTGAACATAAAGATTTAGAACACTGTTATAGTTGTATAATTAAAATTTACTATTATGTTAAAGAAAAAAGTAGAAGATATCTGCAACCGTCAGATAGAAAGAGAAGGATACTCATCAAACCTTTACCTTGCAATGGCATCATGGGCTGAAACAAATGGTCTGAGCGGAGTTGCCGGCTGGCTCTATGCGCAGGCTGATGAAGAAAGAGTTCATTTCCTTAAATTCATTAAGTATATTAATGAAAGGGGAGGAAAAGCTGTAATCCCTGCTCTGAAACAACCGGGAACTGATTATAAAGGTGTTGAAGAACTGTTCAAGGAGGTTCTTAAACATGAAGAATTTATTACTGCAAGCATTAATGAAATTGTTGGCCTGACCCTTGAGGAAAAAGACTTTAACACTCATAATTTCCTTCAATGGTTTGTAACTGAACAGGTTGAAGAAGAAGCCTCTGTAAGAGCAATTCTGGATAAGGTTAAACTTGTCGGGAAAAACAATATGTATCAGTTTGACAGGGATATTTTAACTCTCAGAACCCCTGCAGGAGGTGGTACTGTAACTACATGAGATCAGCAGGTATTTTATCAGCTGTTTTTCTGTTTTTGTTTCCTGTAACGGGCATAAAATCTCAGGATATAATTCCAAATCGTTCAATAACAGGAGTCTGCTATGCCGGTAACAACATTAAAAGGATATATATTCCCCCTCCGAAAAACTTCCTGAAAAGGTCCGGTTCCAAAGGAGGAGGTAATATAGATGTAGCCTATATAGGATTTTCGGCAGAAGCCAGAACAGCAGTGGATTATGCCGTTAAGATACTGGAATCGGTTCTTCCTCCTGATGTTAAAATAAATGTCAAAGCTTCTTGGACCAGAATATCTTCTGCCGGAGTTCTGGGGAACTCGTCAATAACGGGTTTTGCAACCGGATGGGGTATAAATGCTCTTGACCCCGTTGCTTATTATCCTGTTACGGTTGCTGAAAAAATAGCCGGTAAAAGCCTCAATGANGAATATGAAGCTGATGTCGAACTGGTGTTGAACAGTACAGCAAAATGGTATCTCGGTACCGACGGGAATACTCCTGTTNCCAAATACGACCTGGTTACTGTTGTGATACATGAGTTGTGTCACGGCCTTGGATTCTTCGACAGTATGGATGCTGAAAACTCCCTGGGTTCATATGGCATCAACACTATCCCTGTTGTTTACGATAAGTTTGTTGAGAATCTCACCCAAAAGAAACTTACCGATACATCTTTGTTCAGACAGAATTCGGCAAATCTTTACCTCGAGCTAATCGGCGGACAACTATTTTTTAACGGACCCCTTACACGCAGGTATTTATCGGGAAACAGAGCAAGGCTCTTTTCCCCCTCTGCCTGGGATCCGGGTTCCAGCGTTTCCCATCTAGATGAAACAAGAACATCTGAGCCTGATGAGCTGATGACCCCATTCATTGATCTCGGGGAAGCAATCCACGATCCTGGTAAACTAACAATGTCGGTTCTTGGTGATATTGGTTGGATAAATACAAAGATAATACCTCAGCTGATCAAAGATACAGAAGAACATCTTACTGAGATCCGGATNAATACAACAATAAAATCGGACACAGCCTATAACAGGCAAATGGTGGGACTGGTGTACTCTTTTAACAATTTTAATACTTCTGATACAATTATTATGTCTTCAATGGTCGTGGAAAATAATTACTCAGCCACCATTTCGATTCCATCATATAATACTAAACTTGATTATTATTTTTTCGTTCCCGATGACTTTTTACGCCTGTATAAATCTCCCTCACTTGCAGAAAAGGATCCATATACATTTTATATAGGACCCGATACGGTAAAACCTGTTATAAAACATATTCCTGTTGAATACTTCTTTGAAAATATTGATTCTGTGCTTTTTAGAACAGGTGTCACAGACAATCTCGGGATTGATACTGTTTATGTGGAATACAGGATTAACAGCGGACCTGTCAAATATCATGGCATGACATCAGCGGTNCAGGATGAGTTCACTTTAAACCTGAATGTAAAGCCTGAACAGATGAAAGGCGGCGATACTCTTAAATATCGTATTATTGCGTCAGACAAGGCTTCACTTCAAAACACCAGAACTTCACCGTCANTCGGTTACTACAATATCAGGATTGAGACAATTTTACCAGCTTTAAGAAGCTATTCAACTGACTTTTCAAATTCATCGGCGGAATTCTTTAATTCAGGATTTCAAATTACAAGACCCACCAATTTCAATACCTCCGGACTACATTCCGAACATCCTTATAAAAGTCCTGATCAGGATTATAAGAGTCTGGAATTCAGTTCTGTACTTCGTCATCCTCTGATTTTTGATGCGTCAGGAATGTCAATAGCATACAGGGAACTTGTTCTTGTTGAACCAGGAGCTGAAGGCTCTGTATTCGGATTCTCCGATTTTTATGATTNTGTTATAATTGAGGCATCGAAGGATTTTGGCAAAAACTGGTTTTCCCTGACTGATGGTTATGACAGTCGATTTATAACATCATGGGAGACAGCATATAACAGTAAAACCGACGGACAGAATTCTACTTATGCCGGCACTGAATCGATGATGAAAGAACATTCATTTTATCCAAGGGTACAGGACAGGATATCGAATGGCGATTCGTTGCTGATCAGGTTCCGGCTTTTCTCCGATCCCTACGCAAATGGATGGGGATGGGTGATAGATGACCTGAAAATAGGTCCGATTGTCGATAGGATTGAAAAAATTTATCTGCCGGAGTTTAATGTTTACCCTAATCCGGGCAGCGGAGTGGTGAATATCATTCGTGAAAATGGCGGCAGCTATAAACCTGTAATGGTAAGTATTTACAATTATGACGGAAAGTGCATTTTGAAAAATGCTTTATTCACCGAAGATTCAATAAGGCTGAANATTTCAGGAAATCCTCCAGGATTGTATCTGATAGTTATCGTCGACGGGCGAAATACCAGCAATATAAAGTACAACCTTATTAAATAAAAACTAATTTTGCGGGGATTTTCGAAATTCTGTAAAAAAGTTAATTAATGGATATTATAAACAAGGTTCTTGGACTGTTTCTTGGGAATAAATATGAAAGGGACATCAAGGAGATAACTCCTTATACGATAGAAATACTCAAGGAATACGATAAGCTCAAAGATCTTTCGAATGACCAGTTAAGGGAACTTACTTTTGCCCTGAAAAAGGAGATTCTGACGTCTATTGAACCCGATGAAGTCGAGATCAGATCTTTAAAAGGCAAAGCTGAAGAGGAAGAGGATGTCTACCGTAAAGAGGAGTATTATAATGAAGTGGATAAGATCGAAAAGCTTATTGAGGAAAAGCTTGAGAAAACACTTGATAACCTGGTTCCGAGAGCATTTGCAATTGTTAAGGAGACAGCACGCCGGTTTAAGGAGAACAGTTTTCTTGAAGTTACAGCTCTGCAGTACGACAGGGATCTTGCAGCCTCAAGGGAAAGCATTAATATTAAAGGCGATAGAGCAATCTGGAGCAACCGCTGGATAGCCGGAGGCAATGAAATCGTCTGGGATATGGTTCACTACGATGTTCAGCTTATCGGGGGTGTTGCACTGCATAAAGGAAAAATTGCCGAGATGGCCACAGGAGAGGGTAAAACAGTGGTGGCGACTCTTCCTGTTTTTCTGAATGCTCTTGCAGGAAGAGGGGTTCATATAGTTACTGTAAATGATTATCTGTCAAAGCGCGACTCAGAATGGATGGGCCCCATCTATGAGTTCCACGGCCTTACTGTTGACTGTATCGACAAACATCAGCCAAATTCAGCTGACAGAAGGAAAGCATATAATGCTGANATCACATTTGGTACGAATAATGAATTCGGTTTCGATTACCTGAGGGACAATATGGCAATCAACCCGGAGGACCTAGTTCAGCGTAAACATCATTATGCAATAGTTGATGAGGTGGACTCGGTTCTGATTGACGATGCCCGTACTCCTCTTATAATTTCCGGTCCGACAGGCAAAAGTGATACACAGCAGTTCGACGAGCTTAAACCAAAAGTAGACAAGCTTGTCAATGCACAGAAAAGGCTGGTAACTCAAATATTAGCTGATTCCAAAAAACTAATAGCGGAAGGAAAAAACGAGGAGGGAGGAAAGCTGCTGCTCAGGGCATTCAAAGGTCTGCCAAAAAATAATGCNCTCATAAAATTCCTCAGTGAGGAAGGAAACAAGACTCTTCTTCAGAAAACTGAGAATTTCTATATGCAGAACAACAGCAAAGATATGCATAAGGTGACAGACGAACTTTATTTCATTATTGATGAGCAGGCAAACTCTATTGAGCTTACGGACAAAGGCATCGATCTGATTTCCGATTCTGTAGAGGATGCCAGTTTTTTTGTTCTGCCAGATGTTGGTTCGAGGATAGCAGATCTTGAAAAAGCGGGTCTCAGCGATCGCGAGAAGGTGTTAAAGAAGGATGAACTGCTTCAGGATTATGCAGTTAAGTCTGAACGGGTTCATACAATGACACAGCTTCTGAAAGCCTGGACACTATTTGATAAGGATACCGAATATGTGGTTATTGATAACAAGGTTAAGATTGTGGATGAGCAGACCGGCCGCATTCTTGAAGGGCGCCGTTATTCTGACGGACTGCACCAGGCAATTGAAGCGAAGGAAAACGTTCATGTTGAAGATGCAACTCAGACTTATGCCACAATAACGCTTCAGAATTATTTCAGAATGTACCATAAGCTTGCGGGTATGACCGGAACCGCCGAAACTGAAGCCGGCGAATTATGGAATATTTACAAGCTTGACGTTGTTGTAATACCAACAAACCGGCCTGTGATTAGAACTGACCGGGAGGATCTTGTTTATAAGACTAAAAGGGAGAAGTACAATGCTGTGATTGATGAGATCAACCAGATGTACAAAAACGGACGTCCGGTTCTTGTCGGAACAACCTCAGTTGAGATATCTGAGCTTCTCAGCAGGATGCTAAAGATGAAAGGGCTGAAGCACAATGTGCTGAATGCAAAGCTNCATCAGAGGGAAGCGGATATTGTAGCTGAAGCCGGGAAACCAGGAACTATTACAATAGCAACCAACATGGCAGGNAGGGGAACCGACATTAAGCTTACCCCAGAAGTCCGTGAAGCCGGCGGGCTGGCAATCATAGGTACCGAACGACACGAATCGCGCCGTGTTGACCGTCAGTTGAGAGGCCGTTCAGGCCGTCAGGGTGATCCTGGTTCTTCACAGTTCTTTGTATCTCTTGAAGATGAACTAATGCGGTTGTTCGGCTCTGAAAGAATAGCCGGAATTATGGATAAGCTTGGTTTGAAGGATGGTGAGATGATCCAGCATCCCATGATAACAAAATCAATTGAACGGGCGCAGAAAAAGGTCGAAGAAAACAACTTCGGGATCAGAAAGCGGCTCCTTGAATATGATGACGTCATGAATTCTCAGAGAGAGGTGATATATAAGAAAAGAAGACATGCCCTCCTCGGTGAAAGACTCTCTCTCGATGTCGCAAATATGATGTACGATGTCACCGAAAACCTTATAGAAAACTATCATAAAGACGGAGATTTTGAAAATTTTGATCTCGATCTGATACGCTCATTTTCAATGGATTCACCCGTGCCCAAACAGGAATTTCTTAAAAACAGCTCCTCCCAGGTAACGGAAGCAGTCTACACAAAGGTCCTCGACACCTACAGAAGGAAAGTTGAGACAATCTCACAACAGGCATATCCAGTACTTAAGGATGTATATGAAAGGATGTCTCATGTTTATGAGAATGTTGTTGTCCCTATCTCTGACGGAGTACGTGTTTTCCAGGTTGTTACAAACCTTAAAGCAACTGCCGAGTCGGAAGGAAGAGAGCTTGCACGTTCGTATGAAAAGACAGTGGTTCTTGCTACAATTGATGAAGTATGGAAAGAGCATCTTCGTGAGATGGATGAACTTAAACAATCGGTTCAGAATGCCACCTACGAACAAAAAGATCCCCTCCTTATATATAAGTTCGAATCTTTTGAACTGTTTAAAACAGTAGTCAATAAGGTCAATAAGGATGTTGTNAGCACTTTGATGAAAGGTCATATTCCTTCACAGGATCCTGACCATGTGCAGGAAGCCCAGAGGAAGAGGCAGGTAGACATGAGCAAGTACCGTGCATCAAAAAGCGACTTTTCTCAATACAGCACTACCGGCGGTGGGAGTCCTGAGAAGAATCAGAAAGTTGAACCTGTAAGGGTTGAAAAGAAAGTAGGAAGAAATGATCCGTGTCCTTGCGGAAGCGGGAAAAAGTATAAAAACTGCCACGGTATGCATCAGTCTTCGACACCTGCCGGGCCCCCGACAGGAAGGTGATCAGGCTTTTGAGACCTCTTCTATAACTTTCTGGATTCTTGTCATCGTTGTCCTGCTGACAGGAACGAGAGGCAATCTCACGTTATTCTGGCAGATATTCATAAAACTGAGCATTGCTTTTACACCCGAAGGATTGCCTTCGGTAAAAAGAAGCTCAATCATTTCAAGATACTTGAAATGTATCTCCCTGGCTGATTTAAAATTATTCTTAAGAGCATTACTTACAAGCTCAGAACACACTGCAGGAAAAGCATTTGCAAGCACGGAGATCACACCTATGCCGCCTGCTGCTATTACGGGGATTGACAGCATGTCATCACCTGAGATAACACCGAAATTCTCGGGTTTTCCCTTTATTATCTTCATAATCTGGGTCATATCACCAGAGGCTTCCTTTACACCAGTGATGTTCTCACAATTATGAGCAAGCTCAAGGCAGGTTTCAGCAGAAATGTTACAGCCGGTCCTTCCTGGTACATTATACATAATTACAGGAACCGGACTCCATGTTGCAATAGTTTTGAAATGCTGGAAGATCCCTCGCTGAGTAGGTTTATTATAATACGGAGCCACTGAGAGTATACCATCAATCCCGGTTAGATCAGTATGCCTGATACTGGTTACAACTTCCTGAGTATTATTTCCCCCGATACCTATTATAAGAGGCACACGTCCATCGTTAGTCTCAAGTACAAAAGAAATAACAGCCTGCTTTTCATCTTTTGTCAGGGTCACAGATTCGCCTGTAGTGCCAAGCGCAACAATATAATTTATCCCACCTTTAATGACATGGTTAATTACACGCCCCAGGGCCGAGAAATCAATGCTGGAATCGTTTTTAAATGGTGTTACAATTGCAACACCAGCTCCTTTGAATCGTTTCATTATTTGATAATTATACTGCTTTCTTTGCTGTTTCTGAGTTTATCATATCAAGGTAGTAAAGGACCTGTTCAATGTATTTTTCGACATTGACCGGGCTTTTCATAGATATCATCAGGTCGAAAGGAGAAGCCATCGGCCGTGAATCAGCCAGGCCCACTTTTAATCCTGCCTGGGAAAGGGATGAGACATAAACCAGTGGAAAATGCTTCTTAAAATTTAGATCAATCAATACATCAAATTTCGTTTTAATAAAGGATTCCGTATCCGGATGGACAGGGCAGTAAAAAAAGTTGACTTCCTTCTTTTTAAGGCAGGTGAAAAATCTTACTGCAGTATATTTATCAGGAAACTCCTTTCCGGGAAAATATCCGAAAATCTTTACTTCCTTATTCAATTCGGCCATTTTTTGGTAGAATTTTGACAAAATGCCAAAGTCCTCAGGCTTGGACGCATCCCAAACAATGCCAATTGTTTTGGTATGGTAGAAGTTTATAAAACTTGGCTTACGAGTGATCCTGGCCATCTTTGCTGACAGCCTCGATCTTCCTGCTCTGACCCTTAAACTCCTCAATAATTCCATGATGCAAACCTAACAGTTTTTTATATATAAGCATTATGCAAATACTAATCTTTGTCAATCATCTTTAGAAATTCCTCTTCTGTAATAATATTTATTCCAAGCTCCTCTGCTTTCTCTCTTTTTGAGGGGCCCATATTGTCNCCGGCGAGGATGAAGGATGTACTTCCGGATATTGAGGATGCGTTTTTTCCACCGTTCTCCTCGATAAGCTCCTTATATTCATCACGGGTATGATGGCTGAATACTCCCGAGATAACAATAATTTTTCCGCTTAAAGAATTGCNTGTAGAATGACTTTTTGTTTCACCTTTCAATTGTATTCCTGCCGACCGCAGACGTCCNACAATCTCAATATTCTCCGTATCGCTGAAATATGTCAGGATACTGGATGCAATTCTGGGTCCTATTTCACGCACTCCGGTCAGGATATCCTGATCTGCAGCCATAAGGTCATCCAGTGATTTAAATCTTGCTGCCAGTGTCTTTGCAACCGTCTCTCCAACATGCCTTATGCCAAGTGCAAACAATACCCGGGGATAAGGAACATTTACAGATCCTTTTATGCTCTCAATAATCTTTGCAGCCGATTTTTCACCCATTCTNTCAAGGGGAACAAGCTGATCAGCCTTAAGATCATAGAGGTCAGCAATATTTTTTATTAGGCCCACGGTGAACAGGAGGTCAACTGTCTCTTCTCCAAGTCCTTCAATATCCATTGCCTTCCGGCTTATGAAATGTTCAATACGCCCTTTTATCTGTGGTGGGCAATGAAGATAGTTTGGACAAAAGTGGTTTGCTTCCCCTTCATTTTTCATAAGTAATGTACCGCATTCCGGACATGCATCAATAAATCCGATTGCTTTGCTTTTTTCGTCCCGCGAGTTATAATCGACACCGACAATTTTGGGTATTATTTCGCCGCCCTTCTCTACATATACCATATCTTCGGTATGAAGATCGAGCAGAAATATCTGATCCGAATTATGAAGCGAAGCTCTTTTAACTGTAGTTCCCGCAAGTAGAACAGGTTCAAGATTGGCTACAGGAGTAATGTTGCCTGTTCTTCCAACCTGATAGGATACAGACAATAATTTTGTTACGGCTTGTTCGGCTTTGTACTTATATGCAATAGCCCATCGGGGAGATTTTGCAGTAAAACCCGCTTCCTTCTGCTGTTCCAGGGAATTGACTTTAATTACAACACCATCAGTGTCATATGGAAGCTGGCTTCTTTTTTCTTGCCAGTCCTGGATAAATGTGATAACTTCATCTATATTGCGGCAAACCCTGACGCTTTCGGCTACTTTAAAGCCCCATACAGATGCTTCCATAAGATTTTCATAATGAGTTTTGTGCGGAAGTTCTTCACCCAGAAGGAAATAAAAAATGCAATCGAGGCTTCTTGAAGCCACAATAGATGGGTCCAGCATCTTTAGTGTGCCAGACGCTGCGTTGCGCGGGTTGGCAAACAGATTTAATCCCTCTTTTTCTCTCTGTTCATTCAGACGGTTAAAAACAGCTCTTGGCATAAGTATTTCACCCCTTACAATAAACTCATCAGGAATTCCAGGGGCGTCAATATTAACAGGAATCCTCTTTATTGTCCTGACGTTTGCAGATACATCATCTCCTTTTGTTCCATCGCCCCTGGTAAGGGCAGTTGACATCCTACCGCTTATATATGTAATGCTGATTGAGGCTCCGTCAAATTTCAGTTCACATACGTATTCAGTATCTCCCGATACGGATTTTCTTACACGGCTGTCAAAATCGCGTAACTCATCATAGTTGTAGGTATTACCAAGAGAGAGCATAGGGTATTTGTGCTCATACTGCCTGAATTCTTTTGATATATCACTGCCAACATGTTGCGTCGGAGATGTTTGAATTTTAAGTTCCGGATATTTTTTTTCAAGATTTTCCAGTTCAGCAATTAGCAGATCGTATTCAAAATCTGAAATAACCGGCTCATTAAGAACATAATACTTTTTGTTGTGTTCCTCAATCTCCTCCCGGAGCCTCGTAATCCTTTCCTTAACTTCAATCTGGTTCATCAGATTTCTTCTTGTTTTTCAACTCCAAACACCGTCAACTGCTTTTCCGCATTTATTGCATTTCCCGTCAGCAATTGTGTTGGATGTTATCCTGTATCCCTGACGGCTTATAAGAATGTTTCCGCATCCCTGGCATTTTGTATCTGATATCTCCGATCCGGGAACATTGCCGGTATATACGTATAAAAGCCCTGCTTCACCGGCTATCCTGGCTGCCAGGTTCAGGATATCAACAGGGGTGGGAGGAAGTTGTTCAAGTTTGTAAAGAGGATAAAACCTGCTGAAATGAACAGGGACTTTGCAGAAACCGTTTACAGCAAGCCATTTGCACATTTCTTTTATCTCTTCAGTTTTGTCAGTCCATCCTGGTACTACCAGATTTGTAATTTCAAGCCAGACTCCCATGTCCCTGTAAACTTTTAGAGAATCGAGAACCGGCTGTAATTTGCCGCCGGATAATTTAAGATAAGTGCTTTCACTGAATGCTTTAAGATCAATATTTGCAGCATCAATCACACTGCAAAGTTTTTTTAGAGGTTCAGGATAAATATACCCGTTTGACTTTAAAATATTCTTTATGCCTGCCTCTTTAGCACGTAAAGCAGTATCGTATACATATTCGTAAAAGGTGACCGGCTCTGAATATGTGTATGCTATTGATTTACAGTTNTTCGCAATGGTCTCTGTAACAACCTTTTCCGGCATCAGGTCATAATTTCTTGTTTTATCAGGACTTGTCTGTGAAATAGTCCAGTTCTGGCAGTTCAGACATACAAGATTGCATCCGGCTGTTGCTATTGAATACGCTCTTGACCCGGGTAGAAAATGATAAAGAGGCTTTTTCTCGATCGGATCAATGTTGACTGAACATGGATTCCCGTAAGCAAGAGTGTAAAGCTTTGATTTAATAACTTTACGGTTATTGCACTTGCTCAGTTCCCCTTCTTTAAGGACGCANTCATTCGGACAGATCCTGCACATTATCCCCCTGGCACTCTCCTCCTGGAACATGGCCACTTTTCTGTAAGCAGGTTCTTCTTCAACGCTTGGTTCTGCCGTTATCCCTGATCGCGNTAGACAGAAAATCCCTGCTGAAAGTGCAGCACATTCTTTAATAAACCTTCGTTTACTGATTTTACAACTATTCCTTATCATAAACAGGAAAAATGCTATCCAAAGTTAAGAAAAACTAGCGTTTTCTTGTTATCCCGGTAAACAGATAACCTGTTAAAACAAGACCCGGCAGAACTAATAATGACATTTCTATTCCAAGTAGCGGAATGGCAAGTCCTGTAAANGCAATGAATCCCAATGCTGATCCCGAAAGATCAGCACTGTAGACTGCTGAAGATTCTCTATCTGCCGCCTGGCCTGAAGTAAGATCCCTGAAGAAGCTGCCAGTAATCATTGCCGGTAGAAAGCCTGCCAGGACTAATAAGAAAGTAAGAAACAAATGACTCTCNATTTCCATTATCCACCCGGTTGATAAGCCTGTAATTGCATAAAATAAGGATAGAAGCAAAACTTTTGTTACGACTTTTTTTTTGCCAGAGAACGGGATTTTCATCCCGGAACCAACAGCAAGTCCTGCCATAACCCCTGCAATAATAAGACCAGCTAACTGGTACATATTACCTATTGTAAGCTGCAGCATGAGCATAAGGATTATTTCATATCCGGCAAGTGCTGATGCACTGAAAAACATTACTGCATTACCGGGTTTGAAGTACCTTATTGAGAATGCGAAGAGCAAGCCCAGGAGAATAATTGAGGGTAACTTCTCATTAAGATTTTTGCTCAGACTGAATGACTGATAATAATAACAGGCTATGGGTCTTGTCAAACTGTTGTTCGATATTTTACTGTCCATAAGCGCGAGAACATCGTCCGATTTTGATGATATCAGATCATCGGAAAGGTATCCGCAACCAACATAGGAATTATTCAGATTCTTTGCGCTGACCATTGAACAGATTTTTGTTGAAAGGACCTTATCAGATGCAATAAAATATAGCTTATTGCCCGCAATCGGGATCACATTCTTGAAAACTGCCTTCAGGCTGTTGAATACCGATGAGTACAACTTAATAGATTCACTGTTAAAATATTCGGGATTGATTCCGGGAGAGCATGAAAAGATCCCGTCATTATTCAATCGCTTCTTTATGTTACTGAAAAACTCAAAAGTGTAATATCTGTTCAACAGAAGTGAAGAAGGGGGCGGCAGGAGCATTAAAACTGCATCGAACTTCTGGTTGGTGCTCCTCACATAGCTGAAAGCATCATCATTTTCAATTTCAGGTGCCGGCATAGTTGGCTCATCAGCCATCAATGAGGCACCTGAAAGAGCAGGATCACGTTCCACATAAACCAATCTGCTGATTCTGTATTTCATTATCTCCTTCATCCTTGATTCCAGGGGTCCGGAAATAAGAAGTATATTTTCAACACTATCTGACTGGAGGAGACCATAGTGGATGTCTTCTTCACTTTCAATGACATCATTCTTATAGATCAATAGCCGTTGATTGTAATACTGGCTGATCTCATTATGATATATTCCCTTCGTTAAATTCCCGTAAGGCGTGTCCTCAGTTTCCGTTACTTTTATTCCCTTTAGCAGAATCTGACGAAATAAAACATCAGGTGATAAAGTGATAATAATTGCACTAACTATCAATACTGCAACTTTGAAAACAACATTTTGATACTCGTTTGTAATAAAGAATGAAAGAACCGTAAATGAGATCCCGAGTATTATTATTAATAATAGACTCTGATATGTATTTAATATCCCGGCACTTAGCAGCGAAACTAAGATTCCGGCAACTATTCCTCCTGCAGTTTCTGTCGAAAAAGATCTGCCAGGTACAATATTAATNGCCTTGCCAGAAGTAACCAGCTTTATAAAGGTATACCCTGATATCAGACAGAACGGAAGCAAAACCAGAAATGTAAAAATTATTCCCGTTAGGAAAGAGGGTGTTTCACCTGGTTTCAAAAAGAGTCTTGAAAATATCACCATAAGGATGACAGGAAGCAGAGTGCCTGTAGCAAATATCAGGTTGATTTTCCTTATATCATTTAAGGATGAACGTGGTGCCAATGCAGACCCGACGGCTGAACCTGTAAGCCAGGAGAAAAGAAATGCGCCTGCAATAATTTCATACCCCCCTGTGATAATCATAATTTCGCGCAAAAGCAGCAGTTGAACAGATGAACTTATAAATCCGACAAGAAACAGATTTGAAGCAATCCCGGGATATGTCTTTTTGACATCTGCCACAATGGGGGAANCCAACTGTTCCTGCCTTCCGGCTCTACTTGTGAAATATGATAAATGACGTATTAAGTGTAAAAAGCCTGTTACTGACAGANCTGCACCCATCTCGACATGCAACTTAAGAATTGATTTAATGAGGGGAATATCCCATTTATAATTGATCTGGAGAGCGAGGAAAATACCGGCAAAAGCTGTAACAACAAATGTANCGGCGAGGATTATATTCCACACGCGTCTGTGGAGTTGCAGAGAAATTACGTTGATGCGACAGAAGAAATAACTTATTGAATACAGGAGAATTGCAGTCAATCCTGTACCGAGGACATTATACATAGTTATTTTTTCTTTTCTTCAAGTACTATCCCTTCATAAATATAAATATCAGCGTCTTTCCATCCTTCCCATCCTAGTCCGGCTTTGTCGCGTGATGTATATCCCAGGAATTCTTCAATGCTCCATTGATTCTCAGTTGCAACCTGTGGCAGCATTGTTCCTGACCGGTTATCTTTTTTAATGTAAATGCCATGCCTGCCTAAAACAATATCATTAATGTTGCTGATTTTTTTCATCGGCCCCAGAACAGTTATTTCAATATCTGTTTTCAGAAATTCTTCTTTTGTAAGAGGTGAAAACCTGGGATCATCAAAGGCAGAATTCTCCGATGATTCAAGAACAACCTGATAAAGAGGCTCAGAAGAGATGAACCTTCCTATGCAGCCTCTGAGAGATCCCCTTATTTTCAAAGTAACAAAAGCTCCGAGAGTGGTTTTAAAGATTTCTGGCAAAGTCTCCTTGTTTACAGAAATCCTTTTCTTATCATATAGCAGTGATCTTATATTATCACGGGCAAGAGAAATCAATTGCTCCTTCTCCTTTTCGGTAAAAACTATCTCATCTGCAAGTCTTTTTGAATTTTGTTTATCCTGATCCTTTTCAAAAAGTGCGATAGCATTATATCCGACTACCTCGTCCCTGTTTCCATAAGGCGAATCTCCCGAGTTACAGTAATCTATNTTTTTAAATTCAAGATCACTCCCCTCAGCAAGGTAAAGAAGAAGAAGTCCGGATGTCCATCCGCACATGCTTGTCGATAATCCTGGATCATCTGTATTTCCGTTCTTTTTCAAGACGTCAAGGAATTTCTTCGGATCACCNGAAACTATTGCTGTGNCTGTTGCATTGTCTATCTCATTTGCCGTTTTGTATGAAGGGTAGTGTGAAAAATCGCTGCTAATAATAAAAAGATTCCCCGGAATGAACCAGGGCTTAAGAATTTCTGCGATTTTTTGTATGCTGACAGTATTATTTGTTCCAATTATAATCGGAATGACAGATGGATTGTTTTTAAAGTAATACTGGATGAGAGGCATCTGCACTTCAAGGCAGTGATCCTGCAGATGTGCAGTAACAGGAAAACTAAAGAGTTTTTCCGCTTTTAATTTATCTGCAATCTCCTTGTTTACCGTCACTTTGCCAAGAGGTGTAATAAAGTCACCAGTATTATACACTGAGGCTCCCTCAAAGGCCATAACATGGCTTGACCCGATGACAAATATATTCCTGANGGGCATATTCCTGTCGATCGCAGAGAAAGCCGAAGCGGCAACCTTCCCGGAATATACATATCCTGCATGGGGGCTTATAATTGCCCGTACCTTGTTTGATGTGGTTGTCTTTACACAAGTCTCAAAGAGCTGTGTGATATCGCTCAATAATGTCTCCCTGTTTGCGGAATAGAATCTTCCTGCAGCAACAGGTTGCCTGTCTGTTGACCTCGATTGGGAAAATGTCTCCATAACGATAAAAATTGAAAGCAGTACAAAACATACCCGGCGCATGACGTAATGCAGTTAATTTACCGTAATAAAGTTAGGGCAAAAAAACAAGATAAAATAAAAGAAAGAGGATAATTGATCTTAAGGACTTAAATAAAAATCATCGATTCCTTCAGTACCTTACCGCTGGTGTCGGTTCCGTAAATCTTAAGCCCGACACTCACAGCTGCACTGCCGACAACATCAATAATGGGACTAAGATCGTCCTTGATATCATCTATGTCGTCGAAATCTTCAATTGGAAAATATATATGAAGAAAAAGGACACACTCAGGTTTATTTATGCCTGCGAGAGCTTTAACGATTTTTGCGAGCCAGATTGAAGATGCAGTATTGAAATATTCAAGATTTAACCGTAAATTTGATGTTTGCTTTGGGTTCTTAACATATTCATTAATCCAGTCAAGAACAGGTTCAAAAATTCTCGGAGCATTGATCGGAATTGATTTCCCGGAGAGTATCATTTCTCCGCTCATATAATTAAGATCAATAAGCGGGGTTTTATCAGTTTGTTCAACAAACAAATTTTTAAGCTCCTTCATAACATGCTCGGTTTTTATTCCTTTTTCTATTGCCAATTGTCATACTCAAAAGTATAATATCTTTTCATTTGTTGCAGAGATTTTAATCAAAAAGAAATGATCGGTGGTCAAATAAAACTGTTCATTGATATAAAATCCTGCAATCAGACTTGAATTTCAGCGTTCATCACATCCCGGTCCGATGGTTTATACGTCAATGTCATTAAAATGTTATATTTGCAGACGTAAATTTTAAAACTGTAATGGAGATTATTTTAAAGGATAAAATAATTGAAGCTGTCCGCATCCTTTATAATAGTGAAGTGCCTGGAACTCTGATCCAGCTGCAGGAGACAAGGAAGGAGTTCAAGGGTGATTTCACGCTTGTTGTTTTTCCGCTTCTCCGCTTTTCAAAAAATACCCCTGAAAAGACAGGTGAAAATATTGGAAATTATCTCCTTGAATCATTTCCTCTTGTATCGGGATTCAATGTAGTAAAAGGTTTTCTGAATCTTATTATCTCTGACAGATGGTGGATTGAGTACTTTGCTGAGATGTCATCAGGCAGGAATCTTTTGGCGAACTGTATTACAAAATGCCCGGAAGTGATTCTTGTTGAATATTCATCACCCAACACGAATAAACCTTTNCATCTGGGGCACATCCGCAATAATCTTCTTGGATTTTCCCTTTTCAGGATCCTTTCATCATGCGGACACAAAGTAATAAAGACAAACATTGTAAACGACAGGGGCATACATATATGTAAATCAATGCTCGCCTGGAAGAAGTATGCCGACGGCGAGACGCCAGAGTCATCAGGAATAAAGGGAGATCATCTAGTTGGCAAATATTATGTCAGGTTCGAACAGGAATACAAAAGCCAGGTCGAATCACTTGTCAGGACCGGGCTAAGTGAACCAGAAGCCAGAAATTCAGCCCCTCTTATGGCCGAAGCAAGGGAGATGCTGCTTAAATGGGAAAATGGTGACAGGGAAGTGGTCGACCTCTGGAAAACTATGAACTCATGGGTCTATGCGGGTTTTGATGAGACCTACAAGATGCTGGGAGTCGATTTCGACAAGATCTATTACGAGTCGGAGACATATATTATAGGTAAGGAAATTGTCCTGAAGGGACTTGAAGAAAATATCCTCTATAAGCACGACGACAATTCGATATGGGTTGACCTTACTTCGCAGGGACTCGACCAGAAGCTTCTTCAGAGATCTGACGGTACTGCAGTCTACATGACTCAGGATCTCGGAACTGCAGTGATGAGACAGAATGATTTCCATTTTGATAAAACCCTGTATGTGGTTGGAAATGAGCAAAACTATCATTTTCAGGTTCTAAGGGCACTAATGAAAAAGATGGGATATGGATGGGCTGACGGACTTATTCACTTTTCTTATGGAATGGTTGAACTTCCAGAAGGGAGAATGAAATCACGTGAAGGTACTGTGGTGGACGCAGATGACCTTATTAAGGAAATGAAGGAGACTGCAAAAACTGTTTCACTTGAGCTCGGCAAACTTGCTGATTTCACAGGTGAGGAAAAAGAAGACATATTCAGAAAAATAGGTTTAGGTGCTCTGAAATATTTTATTCTGAAGGTTGATCCACATAAAAACATGACTTTTAATCCTTCTGAATCAATAGATTTCAATGGTAACACAGGTCCCCTTATACAATATACCTATGCAAGAATAAAATCGGTATTAAGAAAGGCAGAGCAAGTTGGAATTAAACCTGATCAGGGGGCTATTGCAGCAACAAATCCTGGAGTCAAAGAGATAGAGCTTATTAAATTGCTAAGGAAATTTTCGGATACTGTTTCTGAAGCTGCTGCAAATTACTCTCCGGCACTGATTGCCAACTATTGTTATGTCCTGTCGAAGGAATACAATCAGTTTTATCATGATTTCTCAATTCTTGGGGAAGAGGATTTTGCCCTGAGAAATTTTCGGATCTTTCTGTCAAAGCTTACCAGCGAGGTATTGTCTTCAGGAATGTGGCTCCTGGGAATTGAAATGCCCGAAAGAATGTAATTAATTATAAAATTGTTTCAGTTGCAGATATGTTTGAAAACCTAAGTGACCGGCTGGAAAAATCCTTTAAGATACTTAAAGGACAGGGGAGNATTTCCGAAATTAATATTGCGGAAACCCTTAAAGAAGTGAGAAGAGCCTTGCTTGATGCCGATGTTAACTTCAAGATCGCAAAGCTTTTTACCGACTCAGTCAAGACCAAAGCCCTCGGTCAGGAGGTTCTGAAATCGGTCAATCCTTCCCAGATGATGATAAAGATAGTTCATGATGAACTTGTCGGACTTATGGGAGGGGATAAGACTGACATTAATATTAAGGTGAATCCGTCGGTGATACTTATCGCCGGACTTCAGGGATCAGGAAAAACAACTTTCAGCGGTAAGCTGGCAAAATGGGTGAAGAGTAAGAAAGGTAAAAATCCAATTCTTGTTGCCGGAGATGTTTACAGACCTGCAGCTATTGAACAGCTAAAGGTAATCGGAACCCAGATTGAGGTGCCCGTATATACTGAAGAGGGCAGCAAAAACCCGGTTCAGATCGTAAAGAATTCAGTCAGGGAGGCAAAACTTAAAAACCATGATGTTGTCATCATTGATACCGCCGGGCGCCTCGCTATCGATGAGGAGATGATGAATGAGATTGCCGCCATAAAAGATGCAGTAAACCCACATGAGATCCTTTTTGTCGTGGATTCGATGACAGGCCAGGATGCAGTGAATACTGCAAAAGAATTCAATGACCGGCTTAATTTTGACGGTGTAGTGCTGACAAAGCTTGACGGCGATACACGAGGCGGAGCTGCCTTATCAATAAGGTCTGTTGTAAACAAACCGATAAAATTTGTCAGTGCTGGGGAGAAAATGGATGCGATCGATATCTTTTACCCTGCACGTATGGCCGACAGGATACTTGGAATGGGGGATATTGTTTCATTAGTAGAAAAAGCTCAGGAACAATTTGACTCGGAAGAGGCCAGAAAACTTCAGAAAAAGATTGCCCGTGATCAGTTTGATTTCAATGATTTCATTTCACAGATACAGCAGATCAAGAAAATGGGGAATGTAAAGGATCTCATGTCTATGATTCCGGGTGTTGGAAAAGCTGTTAAGGACCTTGACATCGATGATAATGCATTCAAGGGCATCGAAGCCATAATAAGAAGCATGACACCAGACGAGAGGACAAATCCTGTTGTGCTTAACGGAAGCCGTCGTAAACGGATTGCTATGGGCAGCGGGACGTCGGTTCAGGAGGTTAATAAGCTTCTGAAACAGTTTGACGAAACCCGGCGGATGATGAAAATGATGACGAAAAACAAGAATGCCGCCAGAATGATGGGCAGAAAATAACTGTGAATATGTTTAATCTTATTGACGGGAAGAAAACAGCATCACTCATAAAAGCCGAAATAGCCGAAGAGGTTGCAAAACGTTTAAAATCAGGTAGNAAGATTCCCCATCTTGCCGCAATTCTTGTGGGTCATAATGGTTCAAGCGAGACTTATGTCAGCAATAAAGTGAAAGANTGCGCGGAAGTTGGTTTCAGATCGACACTTATAAGACTGATCGATTCGGTATCTGAAGCAGAACTTCTTGACAGAATAAAAATTCTTAATGAAGATCCGGATATCGACGGCTTTATTGTTCAGCTGCCCCTTCCAGATCATATAACAGAGAACAGGATAATTGAGGCTATAGATCCGGAAAAGGATGCTGATGGCTTTCATCCTGTAAACATTGGAAGGATGGTGATTGGTCTGCCCGGATACCTGCCTGCCACACCTTATGGAATTATTGAACTGATGCGCCGGTATAAAATTGAAACATCCGGAAAAGACTGTGTCATAGTGGGCAGAAGCAATATAGTCGGTCGTCCGCTCAGCATACTGTTGTCGCAAAAGGGAATGGATGCTACCGTAACAGTGGTTCATAGCAGGACAAAGGAAATCACCGGCCATTTAAAAAAAGCTGACATTGTAATTGCAGCCCTGGGTTCGCCGGGCTTCCTTAAAGCTGATATGGTTAAACGCGGGGTTGTTGTAATTGATGTGGGTACGACCAGGGTACAGTCATCTGAATCAAAGTCGGGGTGGAAACTTGCAGGAGATGTTGATTTTGAGAATGTTGCTCCCCTTTGTTCNTATATAACACCTGTTCCGGGCGGAGTTGGGCCGATGACAAGGGTCGCTCTCCTTAGGAACACTTTGTTGGCTGTAAGGAATAAATGAATTTATGTTTCTAGTTGCTGGTTACTGGTTAAAATAAAAATAACAAGCAACAAGCAACAAGCCACAAGCAACGTAGAATCATTTTACAAAATCTATCCCTGTAAAATAGAGGTCAAATCCGCCCTTGCCGCCCGCCCTGTCAGAAGAGAACAGCAGAAATGTATTTGTAAATTCCTCATCACCTCCCATTACAGGTCGGTATTCGTTTGATGATGTGTTTATATCAGGACCGAAATTGACTGGTGCCCCCCATGTGCCGTTACTGAATTTTGAATAATAGAGGTCATAACCTCCAAAACCTCCCGGCCGGTTTGAAGCGAAAACCATTACCTTCCTGAAAATGAACGGGCATTTGTCATCACCATCGCTGTTAAGGACTGTAACTTTTAAAGAAGCTGAGAATGGCAGACTAAGCCAGGCATCCATCAGGGTCTCAGCAGGTCTTTTGTNAAGATAAATATCAAAGTTACCCACTGCATCTGATGAAAAATATGCTGAATCCTGATTGGTGTCGAAACAGATATAGGCCTCATTTGAACCTGAATTGAGGAGATTAACCGGGTATGGATCTGAAACTTCAGGTACGGAACTACCAAAAGCCGGAAGATTCTTTGTGAAGAAAAAATCAAGATTTCCGTTCCTGACCGAAGATAAAATCAGGTATTCAAATCCGTCAAGCGCACTATATAACCTGTAGGGGCCGAAGTCATTTCCCGGAGTGTTTGCCTTATTTATCAGTTTTGTAAGGAATGGATCATTTATTATCTCACTATTCAGAACGAATTCGCCTGATTCCTGGTTAAAAATATACGAAAATTTTCCGTAAACAAGGTCAAACTGACCACCTGAACTGCCCCTGTTACTGGAGAACACAATCGGATTGGTTGCTGACAGTTCGTGAATGTCGAGATTGTAATCGTCGTATGCAGAATTGATACCTGCCAGGATTATTATTGAATCCGGGAAAGTCCCCTTTGGAAATTTAATCGGATTTTCTGTCTTTTTACAGGATATTGAGGAAAGGATTAAAAACCCTGCCAGAACTGCTGGGAAAAAAAATAATAAAAGCTTTCTCATTTCATTTGATGAAATACCTGCAATAGTTATTAAACGTTCACGAAATAATAAAATTATGAAAGGAAATATTATAAAATGAAAAACCGGGTTTATGCCCGGTTCTTCGAAGGTAGAATTTAGGTTAATTCTAGGGTAAATTAGGTATATGCGGTTTCGTGTTTTGTTTCTAATTCAATAGATGAAAAAAATGGTCAGGAGGTTGCGTTTAAGAATAAGAAAAATGCAAAATAGCCTGATATTTTACATATTGTCTTGTATTTCAGGTGTTTAAAAAATAATAAAATTGTTCATAATATATTTTATGCTGAAAATGGATTATATAAAATGTTATTATTTTTGTAATCAAGATTTTACGGGGATGGAAGACGACAAATTCAGCTTTTTATATGAGGAGGAGTTAAAGAAAGCCGTACAGAAATTTGAACGGATGAAGAAGAATAATGAAAATTATTTCTTCGATGTCATTGAATTTGAGTCAATTATAGATTATTATATTGAGTGTAACAATTCAATTAAAGCATTTGAAGCAGCCACTCTGGCTACGGAACAACACCCTAATTCAGTTTCAATTCAACTCCGGAAGGCAAGGGTTTTGCTCGACAAAGGCCGTGCTGTTGAAGCACTCAGAATATTAAAGAAACTCGAAAATATTGAGCCGGGGAACCATGAGGTTTATGTGGCAAAGGGAACAGCCCTTGGAATTCTTGGTGACATCCAGGGTGCAAAGAAAATGTTCGATTTTGCTCTTACACTTGACTCGGATGATACTGGGAATATTCTCTTCTCAATAACTTCAGTTCTTCAGAACCTTAACTATTATGAGTATCTGATACCATATCTGCAAAAGCTTATAAGCCTTGAACCTGATTTTTATGCACATCTCTATGATCTGGCCTACGCATATGAGAAGACCGGGGATTTTGAAAACAGCATTTCCTTTTACCTTAAATANCTTGAAGTTGAGCCTTTTTCTGACAGTGCCTGGTATAATCTTGGAATAATCTACAATAAACAGGAGAACTATGAAAAAGCACTTGAAGCNTATGATTATGCTCTTGCAATAAATTCCCAGAATACATTTGCAATTTTCAATAAAGGGAATATCCTTTGTAACCTCGACAAATATCGTGATGCAATTCCGGTATATCATGAATANCTTGAGAATGAGCCGGATAATTTTGAAGCAATGACCTATCTGGCTGAATGCTACGAAAAGACAAATGACCTTGTTCTTGCAAAGAAATATTATCACGAAGCAATCGATCTTGCACCCGAATATGCTGATCCGTGGTTCGGACTAGGNATCATTGCCCTTGAGTCGGGAAGTCCGGANGACAGCCTTATCTTCCTGAGGAAAGCAGTCAGACTCGATGATGAAAACCCTGAAATATGGTATATGCTCGGGAAGGCACATTATGCAAAGAATGAGAAAAAGGATACCCTCAGGTGCTTCAGGGAAGCGCTCAAACTTGACGCATATTATAACGAGGTCTGGACGGATCTTGGAAGGATGATCCTTTTCGACGGCTTTGTACTGAAGGCTTTGCCATATCTCGAAAAAGCCTATAAAATAATAGGTGATGTTCCGGGAATAAACTACATCCTCGCTTCTTATTATTTGCATTGCGGTTCCATGGAAAAAGCATACAAGCATTTATCCCTTGCCCTTGATGTTGACAAAGAACTTTTCAGGGATTTTCATGATATTTTNCCGGTTCACCTTTTTAACCGGAAGATCAAGAAACTTCTCGATAACTATAATATACTCTGATATATATCATACTCCGTACCGCGCACCACATACCTCATACCTCATACCATTTTGCTTATGAAAAACATACTTCCNTACCTGCCTGACCGTCCTCCCAAACCAAGGAGTAACGGACTTACAATGGTTATGGATAAAGGTCTCAGCGTTAGGGAGGCTGAAGACTTTATGTCGGTCGGCAGTGAATACACCGACTATGTAAAGCTCGGCTTCGGGACATCGCTTATTACACCTGGATTTGAACAGAAGATCAGGATTTATAAGAATGCAGGATGCGTTCCTTATTTCGGAGGTACTCTTTTTGAGGCATTTGTAATAAGGGATATGTTCGACCAATATGTTGAATTTATTGATAAACACGAAATTAATCTCGTTGAAATATCTGACGGATCATACGAAATTGACCATAAAAAGAAACTTGAATACATAAGCATTCTCGCCAGGAGGGGAACTGTTATTTCTGAAGTGGGATCAAAGAAGAAGGACATTATTTATTCTCCCGATGAATGGGTAGAAATGATGAAATCAGAACTCAATGCGGGATCAGTGAAAGTCATTGCTGAAGCCCGTGAATCAGGAACGATAGGTATTTATAATGATGACGGTTCAGTAAATATGCCGCTTATCAAAGAGATATCTGAACATGTCAGGCTTGAAAATGTGCTCTGGGAAGCTCCGCTGAAATCACAGCAGGCATGGTTCATTAAGCATTTTGGTGCCAACGTAAACCTCGGAAATATTGCACCTAATGAAATAATCCCTCTTGAATCGCTTCGCCTGGGGCTCAGGGGCGATACTTTCTTCCAGTTTCTGCCCGAAAACCTGAAAGGATAACCTCAGGGCACCCATGAGAAAATTCGGACTCATTGGTTACCCTCTGGGACACTCATCAAAGAAATACTTCACCGAAAAATTCTTAAGGGAACAAATAAAGGGATGTTCATATGAAAATTATCCCCTGACAAACATTGTTCATATATCCAATTTAATCAGTGACAATGAAATTGAGGGTCTAAATGTTACAATTCCCTATAAGTCATCTGTTATACAATTTCTTGACAGCATGGATCCTGAAGCTGAACAAGTTGGTGCTGTAAACGTAATAAAAATAAATAGGAAAAAAGGCAAACCCTGGCTGACAGGCTTTAATAGCGATATCACCGGAATACTGGATACCCTTAATCCCATCCTGAACCCTGAAATAAAGAATGCTCTTGTGCTGGGTACCGGCGGGAGCTCAAAAGCGGTCTGTCACGTGCTGAAAAAAATAAATGTACACTATACACTTATCTCAAGAATAAGAAAACCCGGCTGCCTGATTTACTCTGATATTAATCCGGCTATTCTAGAGGATAACCCTTTGATAATTAATACCACACCATTGGGGATGTACCCTGAATCAGACAGCAAACCTGATCTGAATTATGATCTGCTAGGTAGCATGCATATTCTTTTTGATCTAGTCTATAATCCCGAATTTACATCATTCCTGAAGATTGGAAAGGAGAGGGGTTGTACTACATTATCAGGAATAAAAATGCTTCATTCCCAGGCTGAGAGATCGTGGGAGATATGGAATGACGATTCTTTATAATAGAAATTTGCAGGGGCATGGCATGCATGTGCCCCTAAACGTCTTCACAACTGGGCATTTGACTTATCGGTTGCCATGACCATCTTGATGTTTAGCCTCACTCCAACTTCAAGGACATCTACCAGGTCCTGAATATTCAGACTCTTGGCAAATCTCAGGACGACTGTAGGGTTTTCAATGCCCTTAACATGTTCCTGAAGCTTCTGCTCCAGTTCCGAAAGCAGAACCTCCTTCTGATCGATATAATATTTCCTGTCGGCTGTTACAGTGAGGTTGACCTGTTGTTTGTCGATTTCCTGGGCGCTTTTCGACTTTGGCAGAAGAACTTTGATCACATTCGGATTGGCCAGAGTGGAAACGATCAGGAAGAAAAGCAATAAAAAAAACATAATGTCATTCAAGGATGAGGTACTTACCTCAGGCTTAAAGTGTTTAGCTCTCCTGATATTCATATTACAAGACCTTTAAGAATTGAATAAGAGATTCCTGAAGCTTAATAAGGTACCTGTCGATCCTCATCTGTATATAATGATAGGCTGCATAGGCTAAAACTCCGACGATAAGTCCTGCACCGCTGCAGATCATTTTCTGATAAAGTCCGCCTGCAATTATACCGATACTTATATTATCGGCCAGAGAAATGTTGTAGAAGATTTTTATAACCCCTGCGATGGTACCTATAAATCCGAGCATTGGAGCAACACTGGCTATAATGCCAAGATAACCGGTATTCTTCTCCATCTTTGTGATTTCAAGATTTGTTGTGGTTTCGATATTTCTCTCAACCTCACCCTGAGGCTTTCCAAGCTTTTCAATACCGCTTTCAAGGATTCTTCCGATGGCAGACTGATTGTTCCTTGCATGCAAAAGTGCATTCTTTGGGTTGCCGTTCNGAACTTCATTTGAAATGGCTGTGACAAGTCCCTGCTGAATGGAAGCACTTCTCCTTATGTAAACGATCCTTTCAATGAATATATAAAAACTGATAATTGATAAAAGAACTATTGGAATCATAATGATTCCCCCTTTCATAAGCAGATCAAGGATTGTTGTAGCCTGTTCAGTAGATGATATGGCTGCCACTGGTTCAGCAAGTGCGGAGATCATTATCATATGCTTATTTTTAAATAATGGTTAAATTTTGATTTCTATTACAAACGATTAAAAGAATCAATTATTTCTTTTCAGACAAATATCTCTTCAGGGTATACTATTGAGGTCAGGAACAATCCCTTAGCAGGTGCAGACATGCCTGCTGATGAGCGGTTCCTTGACTCAAGAATTTTTTCAAAATCATCAGGGCTAAGCTTTCCTCTGCCCGTTTCAATCATTGTGCCAACAATGGCCCTTACCATATTCCTCAGGAACCTGTCAGCCCTGATAGTGAAAACAAGCATGTTTCCGTCTTGAATCCAGTCTGCGGAATATATTTTACACAGGTTGGTTTTGTTATCTGAATGCAGCCTGCTGAAGCTTGTGAAATCAGAATGATTTAAAAGAATTTTTGAAGCTGTGTTCATAGCCTCAACATCGAGGTCACCGTGTACAAACCAGCTTGTTTCGACATTAAAAGGATCCTTGACGCGTGAAATAAAATATTTGTAAGTTCTTGAAAGAGCGCTGAATCTGGCATTTGCATCAGGCAGAACTTTTCTAATTCCGGTTACCGAAATATCATCAGGAAGGAACCGGTTAAGCCTGAAAATGAAATTATTTCTCTTTGCAAGATCAGGAATCTGACTGTCAAAATGAGCACAGAAAATTCTTGCATGAACACCTGCATCTGTCCTTCCTGCACCAGTTGTCGATGTTTTTTCCCCAAGAATCACGGTGATCGCCTCATCAAGGATCTTCTGGACCGTGACAGATTTGGGTTGCACCTGCCAGCCGTGATATATAGTCCCTTTGAATGAAATATTAATGAAGTATCTTGTCAATACCGGATAAATTTCTGCAAATATAGGCATTAAGCCATATTATCACGATTTCAATTGATTTTTAAAAATTCGCAAGTGAGGTATAGGAAAATCGATCTTAAGATGTAATTTTACTTCCACCTAAAAACGCTCTTATTATTTATTTAACCTAAAACTTTCATTATGACAGAACAGAAAAATACACAAACCGCAGGTATGATGTTTATGGGAATGATTTTCTTCCTGTTTGGTTTTGTTACGACTTTTAACATTACACTGGCAGACAAGTTTAAATCAGTCTTCGAACTGTCAAACTTTCAAACCCAGCTTGTAAATGGAGCTTTTTTCTTTACTTACTTCCTCCTGGCTTTCACAGCAGGGGGCATTATTAAAAAGATCGGGTACAAAGGAGGCGTCATTCTTGGTCTTTTGCTGGTCGCTGCAGGAAGCTTCCTTTTCTTCCCTGCTGCCAAGGCATTATCCTTTCCATTCTTCTTATTTGCAATTTTCATTATGGCTTGTGGCGTAGTTTTCCTTCAGACTGCAGCAAATCCATATGTTACTGCACTCGGACCATCGGAAACTGCTTCGGGCAGGCTTAACCTCACTCAGGCTCTTAACTCAATTGCTACATATCTGGCACCGATCCTTGCAGGTCTGTTCGTTTTTAGAGCCGCCGCCGGCGCTGCCCTAAATGCTGCTGAATCAGTTCCAACGACGCCTTTTTTAATAATTGCCATTGTTGTTATTATTATTGCAATTGCGATATACTTTCTTAAGCTTCCTGAAATCTCAACCCAGGGTGTTGAAAAGAAAAGTGTTTGGAAACATCCACATGTAGTTCTGGGTGCAATCGGTATTTTCTGTTATGTAGGTGCTGAAGTGGGCTCCGCAGCAATGCTCCAGAGATACTTCCAGGAAGCTTTGCAGATGGCCAGGAATGATGCAGCAATGATGATAGCCCTTTACTGGGGTGGTGCCATGGTCGGCAGATTTTACGGCTCATACATGCTTTCAAATGTTGAAAAATCAAAAAAATACCTTTATACAATTCTTGTTTTATTACTTGCTCTGTTTGTCGGATGGTTCGTTCGCAAGGAAATAACAGATGGTTTAATTTTCGCAGGTATAGCTGCAGTTAATTATCTGGCAATGCAGCTTGGCAAGGGTAATGCAAGCAGATCTCTGGCTGTTTTTGGTATAATTGCTGCTTTGATGCTTGTGGTTGTAATGGCTGTAAGCGGACCAGTCATTCTGTGGGTTGGATTGTCAATAGGATTCTTTAACTCCATTATGTTCCCGAATATTTTTGCTCTCGGCGTNGAAGGACTGGATAAGGGTGAACTAAGTATGGCCTCAGGCCTTATCAATACAATGATNGTTGGTGGAGCCGTAATCCCTGTCCTTATGGGAGCTATAGCTGATGGTGTTGGTGTCAGATTTGCCTTTATCCTGCCAATAATTTGCTATCTGTACATAGTATTTTTTGCCCTTGTTGGTAGTAAGCGNCGGTAAAGAAGAAAATCATTCTTAATTTATTTAATGAAGCCGTCTCAATTTTTGTTTTGNGACGGCTTTCTTATATTCTGCCGACAATTATTATATTTACATTCTTTCATTATCTATTATCAAAACAAAATATCCATGGCAACAAAAGAAAGTCTCATTCTTAAGATAAATAATGGTGACAATAAGGTATTTCGTGAACTATACGGCAATGATCCGGATGTGCTGAAAAGGAATTCAAAAAGATATACCGATCTGCTTAAAAGCTTCACTGCCGAATTTGGTGAAAAAGATTGTGAATTTTTTACCTCTCCGGGCCGTACTGAAATTGGCGGAAACCACACCGACCACAATTACGGACGCGTGCTCGCAGGTGCCGTAAACCTCGACAATGTATGTGTTGCTTCAATAAACAATACAAACACAATACGTATTATTTCGGAAGGATATCCCCGGTTTGAAGTTGAACTATCCAGGCTTAAACCAGATAACCACGAACAATATACGTCGGCAGCTCTTGTCAGAGGCATTTGCTCGCGGCTTACAGAACTTGGCTATAATATCGGAGGTTTTGATGCATGTATCGATGGGGGAGTCCCAAAGGGTTCAGGATTAAGCTCTTCGGCTTCTTTTGAAGTTCTTATAGGAGCAATCTTCAGCCAGCTTTTTAACAATGGTTCGATAGATCCGATTGAAAATGCAATTATCGGACAATACTCTGAAAATAATTATTTCGGAAAGCCCTGCGGACTGATGGACCAGACAGCNTGTGCAATGGGGGGNCTGATCACAATCGATTTTAAAGATCCTTCAAAACCCATCGTAAAGAAAGTTAATTTCGATTTTGTGGCAACCGGATTTTCGCTTGTTATTACAGATACCGGAGGCAATCATGCCGATCTTAATGATGAATATGCCTCCCTTCCGACTGATATGAAGGCTGTGGCACGTGAACTTGGTTCAAAGGTACTGCGTGAAGTAACTCTTGATCAGGTTGTTGAAATAGCCCCTAAAATACGTTCAAGGGTTGGCGACCGTGCAATCCTCCGCGCTATTCATTTTCAGGGAGATAACCAGCGGGTGGTGGACCAGGTGGATTCACTTGAAAGAAATGATTTCAAAGCATTCCTCGGAATGGTTGTCGATTCTGGATTCAGTTCGTATATGTATAATCAGAACATCTATCCTGTAAATAATGTAAAAGAGCAGGGTGTATCACTCGCACTTGCCCTCAGCGAACTTGTTCTGAAAGGNGAGGGAGCATGGCGTGTTCACGGAGGAGGATTTGCCGGAACCATACAGGCATTCGTTCCGAAAAAGCTGCTTGATAAATATGTAAGCACCCTTGAGCATGTTTATGGAAAGGGTTCCTGCCATATATTATTTATCAGACATCAGGGAGCAGGTAAAGTTGATTTGTAATTGCCTTACCGGCTGATTTAAATTCGCTAATACCTTATTATTATGAATATTATCCGCGAAGAATCATTTAAAGGAGTATATGAGGGCAAGCCTACAGGACTATTTACTCTAAAGAACAATAACGGACTGATTGCACAGGTAACAAACTTTGGTGCCATTCTTGTAAGCATTTACGTTCCCGACAATAACGGTAACCTTACAGACATTGTACAGGGTTATGACAATATTTCTGACTATACTAACGGGAATAGCCCATATATGGGAGCTGTTTGNGGTCGTTGCGCCAACCGGATTTCAAAAGGAAGATTCACACTCAATGGTAAACAATATTCTCTCGCAGTAAATAACGGACCTAACCATCTTCACGGGGGAATCAAAGGGTTCAGCAAATTCGTCTGGGATGTTTCCAATATTTCGGATTCCAGTGTAAATCTGGAGTATCTTTCTGCTGACGGAGAGGAGGGCTATCCGGGAAATCTCAAAGTATCAGTGATATACACACTTACTGATGCCGGTGAAGTGAGAATTGACTATCATGCAACTACCGACAAACCGACAGTCGTGAATTTAGCCGGGCACTCATATTTTAACCTTGCCGGGGAAGGATCGGGGAGTATTTATGATCAGGAATTAATGATAAACGGAGATTTCTTTACACCGACTGATGAAACCAATATTCCGACCGGTGAGATTCTCAAAGTAAACGGAACCCCGATGGATTTTACAAGACCAAAGAAAATTGGACTGGAAATTGATAAGGATGATGAGCAGCTTAAATTCGGCGCAGGGTATGATCATAACTGGGTATTAAACCACCGGAACGGTTCCCTTGGATTGGCCGCAGTAGCCCGGGATCCCCATTCGGGCCGTGTAATGGAGGTTTATACTACCCAGCCGGGACTACAGCTTTATACTGCTAACTGGATCAATGGTGAAAAAGGCAAAGGCGGTAAGAAGTATGGAAGAAGATGGGCATTCTGTCTTGAAACCCAGCATTTTGCCGATGCCATAAATAAGACTCATTTCCCATCCACAATTCTGAACCCGGGTGAAGAGTACAAGCATACCTGTATCTATAAATTCTTATAACCTTAAACCTGAAAATATGACAACCGAAAAAAACAATTACCTGTTTCCACTGATTGTGATGGCCACTATGTTTTTCCTGCTTGGCTTTATCACGACCATGAACAACTCGCTGATTAATTATCTGAAGGATGCCTTCAGTCTGAACGAGGTAGAAAAACAACTACCTAACACCTTTTTTTATGGCGCTTATATCCTTTCAATACCTGTCGGTTACCTGCTTAACCGTATCGGGTATAAGAATGGGGTTCTTGCCGGACTCGGACTTATAAGTCTTGGGTTCTTCCTTTGCATTCCTGGTGTCGCNGCAGGATATTATGGGTTCCTNAGTGCCGTATCTGTATTTGCAATTGGGGTTGTTATTCTCCAGGTAGCTGCAAATCCTTATGTAAACGCTCTGGGCAGCCCTGAGACAGCCGCCAGTCGTCTGACTCTTACAAACGCACTTAACTCTGTTGCAACGGTTATTGCTCCTATATTCGTCTCTATGCTTATTGTTTCCGCAAATACCGAAGGTGCTGCTGATCCTAAGACTGTACAGGGCCCGTTTGCAGGTATAGGAATTGTTACCCTGGTAATTGTTGTGATTATGTTTTTCCTGAAATTGCCTGAAATAAAAGAAAATGAAGTTTCAGAGGGGGCCGCAAAAAAAATCAAATCGAGTGCATATAAATACCCGCATCTTTGGCTTGGTTCTCTGGCAATCTTTTTCTATATGGGCGTTGAAATAGGGATCCCGAGTTTCTTTGCAGATTATTCTGCAAAGCTGAATTTCAATTTCGATGGTGAAATGCGGACAAAACTGCTGGCTTATTACTGGGCCGGACTTATGGTGGGTCGTGTTGCCGGAATATTTATCCTCAGGAAGTATACTGCAAGCAAAATATTGAGCTTCAATGCGGTTGCAGGAGCCTTAATGTTGTTTGTTTCACTTGTTCTTGGCGGGATGGGAATGAACTGGGTTGCACTGGTTCTGTTCCTCGGAACCGGTTTAATGCACTCTATTATGTGGCCATGTATCTATAACCTTGCTCTTGAGGATCTCGGACCTCATTCAAAGGTTGGTTCGGGCGTAATTGCCACATCCGTAATAGGTGCTGCCCTGCTGCCGATTATGATGGGAGGTATTCAGAGAGGTGTTGGTCTGATAGCAGCAATCTGCTGCCTCTTTGTATATTATGCCTATATAACTTACTTCGCTGTAAGAGGATCAAAGATCAGATAAAACCAAAAAACAATTGTCATGAATCGACGAAAATTCATCGAAACATCAGGTGCGGCGGCAGGAGCAGCCGTCCTGGGAGGTGTCAATGCCAGTCTGCAGGATAAGCCATCCACAAAGGCTATGAAGCAGCCAGGTGCCTCTAAGATAAAAATAGGGCTATATTCAATAACATATGGCGGTGTTTGGTATGAAGGCCCCGCACTTACCTTTGATGAGCTTTGCAAGCAGGCAAAGGAGTTTGGATTCGATGGAGTTGAGCTTGATAATAAGCGCCCAATGGGTTGTCCTCTTGATCTGGATAAGCGAAAAAGAGATGAAATGAAGAATTCGCTCCAGAAGTACGGACTCGAAATCCCGGCTGTAGCAGCCAACAATGACTTTTCAAGTCCGGTCCCTGAGCACAGGGAGTGCCAGCTGTTAATGGTGAGTGAAACTGCAAAACTTGCAAAAGACCTTGGAGCTAAATTCGTCAGATTATTTGCAGCATGGCCGGGAGTTCCTATCCATGAGGGCGTCGGAACATACGACCTTACAAGAGGCAGTGAATTCTATACTTTTCAGAGACAGTTTCCATTTGCCACACGTCTTGACAGGTATAATTTTGTTAAGGATTGTCTCAGGGAAGCTGCTAAAATGGGGGAGGAGAATGGCGTGGTAATGGTGCTTCAAAACCATGCTCCCCTTATAAGAGGCTGGCGTGATACGATGGATCTGGTAAAGGAAGTCAACTCACCCTGGCTGAAAATATGCCTGGACCTGCCAATATTTGAAAATCTCGATAAAGGCTATGTTGCCAATGCTGTTCATACAATCGATAAACTCCAGGTACATTCGCATTTCGGTGGAGAATATTACCGCGATGCCAACGGCACGATCAAGCCAAGGGTGCTTGATTATTACGCAGGAGGCATGATCCCTGATTATGATCATTATATTGGTTTGATGAGGGAAATAGGTTATAACGGTTATTTTACATTTGAGCTCTGTCATCCGGTTTTAAATGAAGATCACACCCGTGCCGGTATCGAGTTTGTACATGAACAGGCCAGGCTTGCACGGGAGTATATGGGAAATATTGTAAATGGCAGAACTTAGGTAATTGTTTTAATGGTAAAGAAGATTGTAAAAAGAGGATTTGCAAGTGACAATAACTCCGGTGTCCATCCGGAAATACTAAAGGCGATCGAATCTGCAAATGCAGGGCACGTTGTCGGATACGGTTCTGATCCTTACACTGAAAAGGCCGGAGAACTTTTTCAAGAACATTTCGGGAGGGAAACTGAGACTTTTTTTGTGTTTACCGGGACTGCAGCAAACGTTCTTGGTTTAAGCGGTGTAACGCGATCGTGGAATTCAATAATCACGGCTTTTACCGCACATATAGAGCAGGACGAATGTGGTGCTCCTGAAAAATTTACAGGCTGCAAAGTCCTTACTGTTGAAACCCCTGACGGTAAAATTAAGCCTGAAATGCTTGCAAAGCACATGCATGGTATTGATTTTGAACATCACTCTCAACCTAAGGTGGTTTCAATCACCCAGACTACAGAAATGGGTACCGTTTATACCTCAGAAGAAATCAAAGCACTGGCTGATTTTGTCCATGACAGGGGTATGCTGCTTCATATGGACGGAGCAAGAATAGCAAATGCAGCAGTCTCGCTTAAACTTCCTTTTAAAGCATTTACAACCGTTGCCGGTGTTGATATTCTATCTTTTGGCGGAACCAAGAATGGCATGATGTATGGGGAAGCAGTCTGCTTTCTTAAACCTGGTATTTCGAAGGATTTTAAATATATCAGAAAGCAGGGGATGCAACTTGCATCAAAAATGCGGTTCATTTCTGCCCAGTACATAGCATATTTCTCCAATGAACTGTGGAGAAAAAATGCCCGACATTCAAATTCAATGGCACTTCTTCTTGCTGAAAAGATAAAGGATCTGAAAGAGATTAAGATTACCCAGGCAGTACAATCAAATGGCGTATTTGCAATAATGCGAAAAGAGGTTGCTGAGAAGGTTAGTAAAACATACTTTTTCTATCCATGGAATGAGTATACTTCAGAATACAGGCTTATGACAAGCTGGGATACAGCGGAGGAGGATATTGATAATTTTGTGGCCCTGCTGAAGAAAGAATTAGGAATATAGAAGCTAAATCTTAACGCCCAGTTTTTTACATGTACTCACCACCTTTATCCCCCTCTTTACTAAGTAGAGAGGGGGAAGTTATTTGTAATAAATAATTAAGCCCCCTCTTTGCAGAGCAGAGAGGGAGTTGGGGGTGAATATATTTACATGAAAAAGCCGGACCAAATGATCCGGCTTTTAATAATAATTTGGAATCTTATTTATTTAAGAGTAAAGTTTATTGGTACCATGTACCAAACAGGAACAGGTTTTCCACCCTGTTTGCCTGGTTTAAACGTAGGAAGTGTCTTTACAACTCTGATGGCCTCTTTGTCGAGTTCAGGGTCAACACCCTTAAGGATCTCAACTTTATCGACGCCACCTTTTGAAGTCACACAAAATCTAACGATTACCTTTCCCTGGATGTTGTTTTCCTTAGCAACTTCCGGGTACTGTGTATGTTCTCCGATATATGCAAGCAGAGCTTGTTCACCACCAGGGAACATGGGCATTTCCTCAACGACCACGAATGGTTCAGCAGCATCCACATCTTCCTTGACTTCCTCAGTAACAACCTGAACTGCTTCAACAACTTCTTCGTCCTTTACTTCAACCTGAGCCTGATCTGCAGTCATAAGCTGTACATTATCTTCCGGTTTGATCGAGTCAACAACTACAGGAGGTACATATCTTGACTGTTGTACAACATCCTGTGGTGGAGGAGGTGGTGGAGGAGGTGGTGCGACCTGTTCAGCGGGTGTATCGAGATTTTCCATCTTGATCTCAACTGTTCTTTCTGCACGTTTAGCCTTTTTTTCTGCGGCTTTTGTATTCAGATAAGGTCCGATTATAGCAGTACATATCAAAATTATGCCTATGAGAAGGGCAATAATAACGTTACGGCTGTACTTTTTACGCAGTGAATAGGCTCCGTACTCCTTGTTTCTGTTTTCAAAAACAATTTCGTCAAAGGCAGGTGCTTTAATCTTTTCTTTTGCCATTTTCTTAAGGTTTACGGTTTATTTGGCTGAAGCAGTGACAGTGGGTGCAATTCCTGCAGCCTTTTCTATCATCAGAGTTTCATACCAGGCGATTTTCACGAAAGTATAACGGGCAATTCCACAGATATTCATTTCATCGAGGATATCCACGAAATTACCGTAATTAGCATTCTTATATGCTTTTATAAGTACAATTGGCCCTGTATCGTCATCATTCTTCATCTTGCTTTTTGTAGCCCGGGCAGAATCCTGAGATATCGGTATTTTACCAGAAAGAACCTGTTGATCGAATTCTGCAAGTCTTTTTGCAAGAGTTCTGTTCCTTTCGACCAGGATTTTCCGGATACCTTCTGCACTCATATCTGTCTCTGTAAGCGGAGGAAGAATAGGTGGAACGGCACTATATTCCTCAGGTTTTACCGATCCCGGGTAAGTGTAAACTTTGCCATCNGGACCAAGTAAAATATTCAGAGTACGGCTGGCAGANATCCTGGGAGCCTCCTGTTTAGCAGGATCCTTGATCCTCTCAGGAAGGATGATCTCCATGACCTTTGATTTGGTCATAGCACCTACAAGCATAAAGAATACTATCAGCAGACACATAAGGTCAACCATCGGGGTCATATCNATATGAGGAGCATGTTTTTTTGCTTTCCTCTTTCCGCCTTTTCCTTTTTCTTCAACAATTATCTCTGCCATATCACTGCTGTATTTCTTCAAGGTTTATTTTAGCCTCTTCAAGATTTGTAATCAGATTAAACCTGTTTACATTTTTATCCTGAAGAATATCAAGGACTTTCTCGACAACTTCAAATTTGGTTTTTGTATCTCCCTTGATCGAAGCTTTGATATTCGGATTCACCTGTCTTGCACAAAGGATCCAGTTTGCCAGCTGATTATCAGTTGAGTCCATCGGAATTCCAGTCTGCAAACTCGTCCTCAGGTTATTATCAGTTGTATTCAGCCATTCCTTCATCTGCATTATTGGAACGCCCATTGAAGACATTTGTTCCTGGAAATTCCTCAGCTCTGCAGGTGTGAATTCGATGCCGTACCTTTTTCCCATCTCAGCCAGGATTTTAGGCCTGTATGCAAGAAGAGTATCTGGTCCGTTATCAAAATTCATAAAAACTTTGCCATCGGGTGCAAGCAGGAAAGTCATTGAATTAAAATCATCCATCTTTGTTTCGGATATAGAAAAGGGCGTATCAACATTGGCCGGTTCGGGTTGTCTCATTGTTGTGGTAAGCATAAGGAATATAAGTACCACTGAGAACAGGTCAACCATTGGCGTCATGTCAATATGGGGCGACTTGGTTGGTAATTTAATCTTTGGCATCTTTTTTCTTTTTAGTGATTATTAACCAAAAGATTCATCATTACTTGTTTTTCAGTGAGGCAGCAAAATTCTGTGTCAGACTGAAACCTGCTTCATCAATTTTAAATGTGTAGGCGTCAATTGTTGAGCTGAAATAGTTGAACGCGATAATTGACAATGTTGAACCTGTAATACCGAATGCGGTATTAACAAGAGCTTCAGAAATACCCTGTGAAAGGGCAAGAGCATCAGGAGCACCTGACTGTGCAAGAGCGGCGAATGCACGGATCATGCCAAGAACAGTTCCGATAAGACCAATCAATACAGATATTGAAGCAAGTGTAGTGAAGATAACCATGTTTTTTGAAAGCATAGGAAGTTCAAGCGCTGTAGCTTCTTCAAATGATTTCTGAATTGACAGGATCTTCTGATCTTTTTCAAGGTCCTTGTCATTCTGAAGGTCACGGTAACGTGAAAGGCCGGCTTTCATAACATTTGCAAGTGAACCTCTCTGCTTGTCGCAAGCATCAAGAGCCTCTTCAATTTTGTCCTGTGCCAGCAGGTCCTGCAGGTTACGGACGAAGGTGTTCAGTCTGCCTTTACCTTTTGCCCTCGAGAGCGTAATTATCCTTTCAATAATGAAAATGATAAGTGTAAGCACGCAGGTCATAAGAACAGGCACAATAAAACCTCCCCTATAAATAATTCCTAAAAAGTTACCTTCAAGTGCAGCCTTTTCATTGTTGCCGCCTTCGAAGTTAACAGGGTTCCCCATCACTTGTGTGAACAAAATGTAGGAAACCACAAAAGCTATTAAAATAGCGCTTACTGCAAATACGTTCTGCAGTGTTTCTTTAAAAGAACTTCCTTGTTTACTCATTTTTATCGATTTTGGTTAGGTTAAAATTTTGTTGACTTGCAAATATATGTTTTCAATTGTTTTTTTCCAATAGCTCAATAAAATATTGTCAAATATTTAGAATGGTTACATTTTCCCCCAAATCCTATGACCCTTTAACGAACTGTTAACCCTATTCAATAAACCACTTTTTTAGCTATCAGTTTTGAGCTCCCAGCCCACAGCTTCCAGCTATCAGCTACCTGTCGCCCGATGCCTTCAGCCTTTACTGTTCCAGTTTTACATTATAAACTCTTAGCTTTGTAATTGCAACTTCCTGGCTCTTATAGCCTTTTGCACTGATTATCAGGAATTCAGAGTCTTGCGGAATTTCAAACTTATACTCCCCTTTCGCATTTGTAAGGTTCTCGGCGGCGGTATCTTTCACCCTTACTGATGCATAGGCAATTGGTTTCCCGGCTTTATCGGTTACAATGCCCTTGATTTCATTAGGATTAATCCCCTTCTTTACCGATACCTGGTATTCCCTTATCCAGTTCAGGTTACTTTTTGCAGAAGCGTTTGCTGGATCAATGGCAATTATCTTTTCGTAAGCTTCAGCTGATTTAGCCAGGTACCCAAGTTTCCCTTCAAGGGTCTTCTCCTGTCCGGCAGCTTTTGTCTCAAGACTTCCTAGTCCGTTATAACCCGCGATCTTGTTTTCTTTATTCTGCGAATTAAGATTTATCATCCTGTTGTAATAATCCTTTGCTTTCGAATAATTACCGTTTTCCATATTGTAGTAACCAAGGTATCTCATGGCTTCCATCATTTCACTTTCATTCTTCACAGAATCCTTTGAAGCAACACTCAGAAGCTTTTCAAATTTTGGTTTTGCAAGACCCAGTTTTGTATCAGGATCCATTCTGGAATAGGTGCGTGCAGTGTAGACATAAGCAGGCAGATAGTCGGGCGATTTTTTAATTACAGCGCTGAATAATGAATCGGCAGTTTTATATTTTTCCCCGTTATAATAAGCTCTTCCGACCTGCATGTAGTCGGCTAAATTGTTTTCCTTGGCAGGATCTATAAGTTTTGCCCAGGTCTTGGCTGCAGAGTCATACCTTCTGTATGTATAAAAATTTGAGGCCATTTCGCTCAGNATTGATCTCTCAAGAGAGCTCAGTGGTGCATTAGGATCGGTCCGTTTGAAGTTAAAGGCTTTATTATATTCTGCGAAACCTCTGTCGAGCTCTTTATTAGCGGCTGCAACACCGTTTTCCAGAGTTCCTACCTTTTTCGTAAGCTCATCAACTGAAGCCGCGAATTTTGGTTTATTTGCAGCTGTAGCTGTTGAAAGCCTTGATTTCTCTTTGTCAAGCTGGTTTTTCAGACTGGTTAATTCATCGACCATTTTTGGATAGTTCTGATTCTTCTTCATAAGGATCCTTGCCANATAATGGTGGTCTTTCTGAATAATTGACTCTTTGTCGACAGTTTTAAAAAGCTTCTCCATATATTGAAAGGCTTTTTCATAGTCAGGATTATCCTTCTCATAGTATGAATAACCGGCAAGACGGTTCATATAACCTCTCGACTGATCTACCGCAAGTACTTCCTCGACATTCTTTACGACCTCATCATAATCACCGGCATAAAAGAGTGAGTTTATATATTTTGTTTTTGCGGGAATATTACCCTCTGTGAGATCAAGATATTTCTTGAAATTAGTTTTTGACTGCTCCAGACGCCCTGCACGCCAGTATACCTGGCCAAGTTCGCGATAGGCAGGAGCATAGTTTGCATTAAGCCTGATTGCTTCTTCGAAGTTATCAATAGCCTGCGGTAAAGCCCGTCCTTTTGAATAAATAGTACCAATCTTCATTGCTGCGGTTGGAGACTGCGGGTCGGCAAACTGTGCGAGATTATAGTTCTTAATTGAGTTAGTCCCGTCATTTGCCATAATGTATAGATCGCCGGCAATCAGGTATATCTCTGCATTTTTGGAATCAATTTTAACAGCCTGCCTTATCAGAGGAAGAACCACGGAGGTATCAACTTTGCCTTCCTTTGCATACGACTCGGCAATTTTTGCAAGTGCAAAGGCATAATCCTTTGCAGGAGGACTTATCTTTTTGAGATTTTTATAAGGTAAAAGAAAACTTTTGGCCTTGGCTCGCATTTCAGCTGCCTTGGCATCATCGCCAAGGAAATTTGCAACTTTNGCCAGCCCTATGTAGTTCAACGGATCATTTGGATTTGCACTGACCCCTTTCTGGTAAATCTCATTGGCTGCCTTTGTTGCCGCAACAAGTGAATTGGATATAGTATCGGCAAAATAGTTGAGAAGATAATTTTCACCAGAATAAAAATAGTTNTTACTGTTTCCGGGTTCTTTCTGAATCAANGCTTTGTACATTTCTTCAGCCTTATCGTACGATTCACTTTTTGTCAGCTGAATGGCACTATTTAAATCCTGCGACTTAATGCCGTAAATCATGATAACAGAAAATACTCCTGTCAGCAAAAACNTTTTACCAAACATCGAACTTTTCATAGCTTTCAAATTTGAAGAATATTTATTGTTTAATTATTTATTTCTTAGTTAATTGTATTCTTTTTTATTCTGTCATTGCGATCACGCAAAGCGTGAGNAGCAATCTTTTACTTTATTCTTTACTAATNTGAACCAGCCTTACCGGCATTGTTGCAGGAACCAGACCTGATTTCAGGACAATAGTCTGTCCCTGCTGGGAAGTCACCCACTGGATAAATCCTGATCCCAGCCCTCTGTGAGACTCTCTTGAAATAAGATAAACCTCTCTGATAAATGGATATGATTTATTTGCAATCGATCCCTGGGCCGGTCGATAATATGATCCGTCATTAACAAACTGCTGGGAAACAGCCAGTACATTCACCTTTTTAATAAAGCTTCTGCTTACAGGATCATCTTTATCGCTTATCCAGTTCGCGCTTATAATCCCCATTGCCTCAGGATTCCTTGATACAAAGTCTATCACTTCGGCATTGCTGTTAACCGCATAAAAATTATTACCGAGGCTGTCGTTTATTCCAAACAACTCTTTGAAATACCTTATATTACCTGATTTGTTACTGTCGAAAATAACACTTATCCTGCCAAGTTTCGAGTTTGCATTTATTTCCTTCCAGTTAATAATTTTCCCTTTGAAAATATCCCTGACATTATTATATGAAACTAGTGTATCGATGTTTTGCCTGTTCGTTATAAGAGCGAGGGCATCATAGGCAAATGTGATTGTACGACCTATAATAAGATCTTCGCGAAGATATTGCAGCTGGCTGTCAGATAGTTTTCTGCTGGTTACCATAACCACCACTGAATCATTCATAAAATCATTTACGACATCAAATTCAGGCTTATATTCCGGGTTAATCTGCGCCCTCTGGTAGAGGGAAGTGAAAGTAAACACTTCAGTATCAATAAGAGGTTGAAAAGATTCATCCACAGAGATTTTAATATTCCCGCTTGTAGGTGTAGTCAAAACCTCTTTAGGCTTTCCGGAATTGCAGGAGAAAAGGAAAAATGATAATATCCAGACATACAGAAAACAGATTCCTGATGTTAAAAACTTTCGGGATTTCATTCTCACGGTTGTATAGATCATTGGTGAAAAACTCCGGAATGCAATAATAATAAAATTTTGACAAACTACTTCTAACTTCATTTACTTAATATTTTAAGAGCCTTTGTCTTATTTCATAACAGCATTACTGCAAAGCTTATGCCAATAGATATTTTAGTCAGTTATCGATCGTCATCTTCATCCTGGTGCCTGAAAAATAGTTTCACAATACTTACATATGTTGTATAAGCCCTGTACAAACCATAGAATATACAAAACACACCAAATATAGTAAACACAGGTTTCCCCAGCATACTCTGCTCCGAATCAAAAAAGAATAACAGGAATATCCCAACCCCTAAATAGAAAAATACCATGAACAGACTGAAAATGGCAGTCATCTGTTTCATTATCTTATTATCGTTCATACCGAATCTTTTAGTTAACAAATTAACGAATAATCAATCTATATTCAAAAAGAATTTTGACAAATGATTAAAATCAGTACTTGGAGTGAGCTAGAGTTTGGAGTACTTAAAGTTTAGAAAAACCAGTAACTAACTCAATGCAATTTAGGCACTCTAGGCACTCCAAACATTGATTATTTACGCCACCTTTTATTCATCAGATCAGTAATGAACTATCTCCATAACTTAAAAACCTGAACCCGTTTTCAAATGCATATCTGTAAATTTGTTTCCACTTTTTTCCCGTCCAGGCAGAAATCAGAAGAAGAAGGGTACTTCTGGGCTGATGAAAATTAGTGATGATACCTTTTATCATTCTGAATTTATAGCCGGGGACTATTATTATCTTTGTTGAAGCGTGCAGGAGATTAATATCATTATTCTTCATAATAGTTTTCAGTGCATTCAGTGAATCTGATACGCTTATCTCCGGGTCATTTTTATAGGGTTCCCATTGTTCAATTTTCAGATTCCCCAAAGGCAGTTTGGTGTCGGTTGTTGCTTTAACCCCTAACCAGTAGAGGCTTTCGAGTGTTCTCACCGATGTGGTTCCAACTGCAATTATTCTGCTTTGATTCTCAATCAGTTCATCGATTGTATCATTTGTTACAAAAAAATGTTCGCTGTGCATTTCATGTTGCGACACATCTGAAGTTTTAACAGGTTGAAATGTACCTGCTCCGACATGAAGGGTGATATTTGCATTTTTTATACCTTTTCCGGCAAGGTCCATAAAAACATTTTCCGTGAAATGGAGGCCAGCTGTCGGGGCGGCAACTGACCCCTTTACTGCTGAATATACTGTCTGGTACCTGGCTGAATCTTCCTCCTCATCCATCCTGGTTATATAGGGCGGCAGGGGTGTATGTCCTGATGCTTCAATCACGTCGCCAAAGCTCAAATTGCTATTATCCCAGCTGAATCTGACCCTCCAGGCATCTTCCTCGTTGCAGATCCTTTCAGCATGAAGCTCATGTTCTTCCCTGTTATAAAAATATTTCAATGAAAGTCTGCCGCTTTTCCACTTTTTCAGGTTTCCGATCATGCATCTCCAATCAACAGGGCTCTCTGATGAAAAAGATAATTCATATGAAGCAGGATTAAGCGGATCAAGGCATAATATTTCAATTCCAGCTCCCGATTTTTTCTGAAACAGAAGTCGGGCCCTGATTACCCGTGTGTTATTGAAAACAAGTAATGATCCGGCAGGAATATATCTGTATATGTTCCGGAAAACATCCGAATTTATTTTGGTTCCGCTGGAGATAAGAAGTTTTGAGCCATCACGGTCTGCAACCGGGTACTGAGCTATCCTATCCTCAGGGAGGTGATAATCATAATCGGCAATGTTGATACTGTTCATTCAGGGAAATTTACAACCTATATCGGATCGTTCTATGCAAGTCAATCTCGTGTTTTTTTACCCCTAAATCCCCCAGGGGGGACTTTTTGAATTTTCAAAAGTAGTAAATTTAAGAGTTTTCACTGTTTTTCTTATCTTTGCATTGCAGCAGGCTGTTTCATCGTTCTCCTCGGAGCATAGTCGAAGAGGGGAAAGGAAAGTCCGGACAACATAGAGCGCCATGCTTCCTAACGGGAAGATATCCGCGAGGGTATAGTAGTGTAACAGAAAATAACCTCCCCTTCGGCTTTGCTCAGGGGAAAGGGTGAAAAGGTGAGGTAAGAGCTCACCGGTCATGGTGGTGACACTGTGAGCCGTACACCTTATGGGTTGAAAGACCATGTATACCGGCGCCAAGGACTGCTCGTCCGATGCCGGGGGGTAGGTCGTATGATCCCGTAAGTGATTGCGGGACAAGATAAATGATGGAAACCGGTTCAAATGTCTTTTGCAGATGAACGAACAGGAACAGAATCCGGCTTACAGGCCGGCTGTAAACAATGTAGGGGCGTAGCATGCTAAGCCCCTACAATTATTTAAAACATTACTGGATTTCAGTCCCCGCTTGGGGGGGAGGAGGGTGTATATCCGGGATTTATTTTATCTTGAATACGCTNTCCTCCATAGGTACATCAACCTCGACTTTTGTAAAGGTGGTCACAATNTCCATTCCGCTTGCAGATGTGGTTGTCTTCATAGGCAGAAAGATCCCGTTGGTTTCGGTATATTCTGTGGGATACGATTCCACTGTCATTGCCATTCCATTCTGGCTGACATCAGCAACAGTTTTCAGAATCAGGTAAGTAGATTTGTCAATGAACATCATTGCCGAGTTTCCTCCGTCAAGTGCTGCCTTAACCTTGTAAGCCGGCTTGCCGTTTACATTATCCTCNCCTTCAAGAGCGAGCTTCCCGTCTTTCATATACTGTGCCATGTAGTTATTGAACATATTGTTCCTTCCTATCTCTTTAACCTGGTCAGCAGTCATTTCAACAGGGTCCGATGAACCTGCCATGGGNTTTACCATATAACCCTTTTCACCATCAAAGACCTGGATAATATCCTGTCCGTTAAAGCTGGTAACACTTTTAAATTTGTTTGGATTCTTCATCCATATTTCCATGGGCATGTCCATACCCATCACTGCTGTCTTGGCTGAGATCCGGATAGTCTTGAAATTTGAGATCTTGTCTAGCTTGTTTGCCACCGTATACTTGCCAATAATATCCTCAAGCGACTGGGCATTCAGGGCTGCAACTGCAAGAAGAAATGAAACTGCGAGAAATAGTTTTTTCATGAGAATTGTTTTTTGTTATTATTAATTAAAAGGTATTGATTGTTTTCCTTAATTCCGTAAGCATTATTAAAAGTTGTTCCATTTTTGAAAGAATGAGCATGTTTGCACCGTCTGATTTTGCTGAAGCAGGATCAGGATGAGTTTCAATGAAAATTCCATCGGCTCCGACACTTATTGCTGCTTTACCTATGGTTTCTATCATGGAGGGGTTTCCTCCGGAGACTCCCTTTTCCTGGTTAGGCTGCTGGAGTGAATGAGTAATATCCATGATGACCGGGACTCCTATCTCCTGCATAACAGGAATATTTCTGAAATCCACCACAAGATCCTGGTAACCGAACATATTTCCGCGGTCAGTAAGCATAATCCTTTCGTTTCCTGATTCCTTTACTTTATCCACCGCAAATCTCATTGATGCACCCGATAAGAACTGACCCTTCTTTATGTTTATCCACTTCCCGGTTTTTGCAGCAGCCGTTAGAAGATCCGTCTGACGACATAAAAAGGCAGGGATCTGAAGGATGTCAACATATCCGGCAGCACTTTGTGCTTCAGGCGGATTGTGTATATCGGTTATAACAGGGATTGAGAAATGTTTCTTTACTTTGGCCAGAATCTCAAGTGCCGGTTTGTCTCCAATACCAGTAAAGGAATCGGCTTTTGATCTGTTGGCTTTCCTGTATGAAGCTTTGAAAACAAACGGAAGNTTAAATTTATCGGACAGGTTAACAAGATGCTCTGCGATCTCAAATACATTATCCTCACTCTCAACAACACAAGGACCGGCAATCAGAAGGAAGTTCCCTGTTTCCCCGTATTTAAGTCCTGGAATATTTATTCCGTGTTTTAACATTCAGTGGTAAAGATAACAAATATTCTTTTAACCCTTCTCAGTGTGTTTATGCCCCCCATCCCCCCTGAAGGGGG
>JGI20214J51088_10000165_pt1 | contig 47790 bp, 36 predicted proteins | sample WetSurMetagenome_FD_51088 | JGI IMG/M metagenome (IMG submission 51088) | reverse complement strand
ATAATTCTGATAGTTACAATTATAAGTATCATAACCGGTTTCGCCATCGAGATATACAACAGCATTAAAACTTCGCGAAACGAATTAAAAGATAATATCACACTTGATGCAAAACTGATTTCAGATTATCTGGTGCCTACATTTCTGTTTGACGATAGGGCAGGTGCAAAAGAGATCCTTCAGAAGCTTCAAAACATTCCGTCAGTCCGGTATGGTGCGACATATGACCTTAAAGAAAAACTATATGCCGAATATAGATCCACTTCTTCTGCTGATTCAGTAAAATCACTTATTGAGATTCTTAAAACAGCTGAAAATGAGAAGGAGATACTTATTCATGAAAAGGTAAAGTGGAAAGATGAGATTCTTGGCACAGTACTCCTTGTTGCTTCAACTGATATCATTCGTCAAAAGACCAGAGATCATATAGAATCAGTGGTTTTAATTCTCATCATCACAATTTTAATCGCAATTCTCATAGCTTTCCTGCTCGAAAGAATCATCTCAGGACCAATCCTCAGACTTGCAGCTGTCACAAGGAAAATTCAGAATTCTCTTGATTATTCAGTACGGGTAAAAAAGGAGGCATGGGATGAAACAGGAGTCCTCTATGACGGATTTAATGATATGCTTCAAAGAATTGAAGCGCAGAAGATGGAGAGAGATAATGCTCAGCAGAAATTGAACGAAGAAAGGGCAAATCTCGAAATAAGAGTATTGGAGAGAACTAAAGAATTAAATACAGCAAAAGAGAAAGCAGAGGAATCTGATAAACTCAAATCTGCATTTCTGTCTAATATGTCACATGAGATAAGAACTCCGCTGAATGCTATCCTGGGGTGTTCATCCCTTATCCAGGAAACCTCTCCTACACCGGATGAACTGAAAGAATATTACAAGATGATGGAGTCGAGTGGCACAGATCTGCTCAATCTGATCGATGATATTCTCGACATCTCAAGTATTGAAGCAAACCAGATAAAAATAAACTTCAAGGATACCTCTGTAAATGGACTTGCAGAAGAGGTTTTCAAGACCTTCAAAATGTCATTATTTGCTGAAAATCCACATAATCCGGTTACTCCTGTATTTGTAGTACCTCCTGAGAAAGAAGATTATATCCTTAATACAGATCCCCTGCGCTTAAAACAAATTCTTATCAATATATTGAATAACTCAATAAAATTTACTTCCGAAGGAACGATCGAATTTTGCTATTTCCCAAATGAAGCCAAAAATGAGATGGTCTTTTCTGTAAAAGATTCCGGTATTGGCATCGCAAAGGAACAACAGACAAAAATATTTGAACGATTCACAAAGGTTGCTGATCTTAAAACAAAACACTACAGGGGAACCGGACTTGGGTTATCTATTGCATTGAAGCTTACCAAATTACTTAACGGGGATATTCATGTAGAATCTGAACTGAATATTGGAACAGCCTTTTATATCTCATTCCCTATGACAAGGGCACTCTCATCTGAAGTAGTAAAGGAGCAGAAACCCAGGGATGAGTCGCTTGCATTTCTTTCCGGAAAAGTAATACTTGTAGCTGAAGATGTAGAATATAACTTCAAGTATTTCGAGATAATCCTTACAAAAAATAAGGATGTAAAGATAATCTGGGCAAAAAACGGACGTGAAGCGGTTGATCTTTGTAAAAATAATCCTGAAATAAATATTGTTCTGATGGATATCCAGCTTCCGGAAATGAATGGCCTCGATGCTACCAGATTAATTAAATCAGCTAACCCTGATCTTCCGGTAATTGCCCAGACAGCATATGCAACAGCCTTAAATACCAGGGAATGTTATGCTGCAGGATGCATGGATGTTTTAATTAAACCTATTAATAAAACAAATCTCCTCCTCCTTCTTAAAAAATACATTACCTGATCTGATCCAATAATATTATGACCCGGGGAAATTCCATGTCAACATCTCAGGAAAAGTCGAACCCCGAAATATAAGCCGGGGCATCGTAAAATAGATCTTTTTCTGCCTGGGTAAGATTTATAAACTTTGTATAAACAAGTCCTGGTTTAGCATTTAACATACGATTCAGCGCGCCCATTTTAACTCCTGTTCTGACTTTATCATAAAGGATACTCCTGTCGTCTAGCCATGTCAGTCCTGTATTAAATCCCTCAGCAGCACAGGCCGATTCAAACAGATTTGCCAATGAAGCTTCCCTGTCTTTTTTGCAGTATATCGCATCAAATACTAGATAGCGAAATTCACCTGGACGGAAAAGTCTGCGGAAATATGGTGTTTTTGGAAGAACTCTCATCATTACCCAGCCCCATACACCTGGAATATCATAAACTTTGTAAACTGAAGGAATTGCATTTACGCCGGCAATAATCTCATTATCCTCTGTTAACACATAATAACTGTTACCAAAAAAAGAGTATTCGGTACTGAAAAAAGAGTAATCTCTGTAATAATCAAGTAAGAGAGACTCCATCTTCTCTTTTTCTTCATCTCTAAGTTTAATAACCCGGGGATCGGGTTTTGGTGAAAAGCGACTGAAAGCCACCGTAAGGAATGATCTGATATATTCATACCCTGCCTGATGTACAAGATTCTTTGATCTTTCATTCTTACTCTCTACAAATGCAAACATAATATGCTTGTCTCCTTCAAAGACATTTTTAAGGTCAAGCAAATGTGGTTTACTGAAAATTTCCAGGGTTTTTTGTTTAAAATTATCATCCTTTTCAGGTTTAAAAAGCGATTTGTTTCGCTTCCTCCAGCTAAGATCAGCCTGGTATGTAGCCTGAAATGCCAGGTATCTCAGGTAAGATGTAGGAAAACGCAGCTTGCCCTGTCCTGATATTCTGAAACAGGATCCAACCGTTCCGGTTATCTGATTTTTCTTGTAAAGGGAAACAAATCTGATCTGATCTTTATATGCAGCAATACGAGGAGCTATATTCTGCAAAGAAAATCTTAATCCGCCTTCTGATCCCTGTACTGCATGATTAAGGATGTCCAGAATTCCTTCATTGGCAAAGTCAGAAACTTTCACTTCAAGACCCTTGTAATCAATTACCTTCCTTTCGAACATCTGTATTAACTTAAATCTTAATTAGTTTTGCTGTCGAGGCTCCCGAATACTCTCTGAAGGATTGGTGATACTCTTGCTGAAACATCTTTTCTTATCTTCAGTTCCTCGAGTTCAACCTTCATAAACATTCCATTAAGAGCCTTGTTTGTGAGGTAATCATCCAGGTCAGTGTTAACTGGCTTAAGATTAGCAAGCCTACCTGCAACTGAGTTGGCAAGAGTGTTCCATTTTCCGGTGAGTGCAACCCATGAGTCTATGGTAGAAATATTCCCAACAATCTTTTTTTCCGTAGAAGTCTGAATTTTTGGTTTATACAAAGCATAAAGCTCATTGTATGTTGTCATCCGAAGATATCCGGTGGCAGCATTATCGGCTCCTTTAAGAATATTGAATGCATCTTTGATAGTCATTTGTTTCACACTGTTAACAAAGATCGGGGCAGCATCTTTTGCTGCATCTTCGGCTGCCCTGTTGATCCTCAACACTACGTCCTGTATAAGCTTATCGCCACCCGGGATTCTGGAGATGTTATCAACTATTACTTTTGCTTCATCCGGAAGAAGAATTTTAATTGCCTCATCACCAAAATAGCCGTTCTCCATTGCAAGTTTCTGAGCTGAATTCTTTGCACCGGTCATCAGAGCCTCTTTTAATCCGCTGACAACCTCTTCTTCTGTCAGGGGCACAGGACTTGAAGTTTGAAGCACATTAAGAAATTCTGCACATCCTGTTAAAATAAATATTAATGCTGTAAATGCTATGACTCTGGCTTTCATAATTGATGGTTTTACAAATATTGCGCAAGATATGAAATAAGTCGCTTGGCCGAACGGAACAAAGGAACAAAGGCACAACGACACAAAGGAATAAATAGAAAATCAGGATATTGTAGGCAACAGGGCTGTTGAAATCAGAAGATCTTCAGGATTGGTAATCTTAATGTTTTCCCGATTGCCATCGATAAGGTTGATCTTTTCGCCGGTCTTTTCAAGTACTGTAGCATCATCTGTAAATTCTGGTATATAATCCTGCAGATATGCTTTTTTTATAAGCTCAGCATTAAACACCTGTGGTGTCTGAATCTGTTTTACATGCAGCCGGTTTACAGACATACTTCCACTGTCGGTTAAAATTCTCAGAGACTCGGTCGGAGAAATTGAAGGTACAGCATTCCCGAGCAGTTCAGCTGTTTCAAAGCATCTCTTGATTGTATCAATGCTGACAAATGGTCTTACACCATCATGAATGGCAACAAGTCCGGGAACATTAACAAAACTAAGTCCGTTTCTCACTGAAAAAAATCTATGGGAACCACCTTTTACCAGCGTCTGTGGTATTGTGAAAGAATATTTTTCTTGTAGTTCAAGCCAATGTCTGAGTTGGTTTTCAGGCAGAACAGTTATTATTTCTATTGAATCGCTGAATGATTTGAATCTTTCAATTGTATGCATGAGCACTGGTCTCCCGGCCAGTTCAAGAAACTGTTTTGGGATCTCTGCCCCCATACGTTTTCCGCTTCCTCCTGCAACTATTACTACAAACAGCTCCATATAAAATCTTTTTATTATCTCCTTCCTTTAGCCCTGCTTGGGGGCTTCGATACCTATCGGGAGGGTGGTTAAACTCTCTGCCACGTATTGTTCGAGACTATTATTCTTTTGTATATAAGAACCTCTTAATACTTCTCTTTGGTGTTTTAACAAATTCCTCAGGGTGTATACGGAATTTGCTTACCGACATAAAATCGGGCAGTCTCCCATTTACCTCTTTCCTGATACCATCAAGGATGGGGATAAGTTGTTCCTCAGTAATATTATCCCTTTTCATCATTTCATAATCGGGAAATATTAATCCAATCAGCTTATTATCCTCTGAAATGACGAGAGATTCAGTGATATAATCCTTATTATTTAAAACTGATTCAATCTCTTCAGGATAAATATTCTTACCTGATGGACCAAGAATCATACTCTTGCTTCTCCCCTTGATAAATATATTACCTTCTTTGTCAATTACGCCAAGATCGCCGGTATGCATCCATCCCCTGCTATCTATCATCTCCCGCGTTGCTTTTTCATTCTTGTAATACCCTGCCATCACATTTTCACCTCTGAGAATTATCTCACCAACAATGTTTTCAGGATCAGGAGAATCAATTGTTACTTCCAGGGTGTCAACGGCTCTTCCCGAAGCACCCAGTTTTGTAGTATCCCATGAAGCATAACTGATTAGTGGTCCGCATTCGGTCATTCCATAGCCAACTGTAAAACGGAATCCCATCTTTTTGAAGAATTTTTCACCATCAGCATTGAAGGCAGCACCCCCAATAACAAGCTCCTTAAAACGTCCGCCAAAAGTTTCAGTAAGCTTCTCTCTAATCTTTTTGAACAGGATCTTATTGATCACTGGTATTGACAGGAGTATCTTCATGTGCGGCTTGCTGATCACCGGAAGAAGCTGCTTTTTATAGATTTTTTCAACTACCAGGGGAACCGAAAGAATTAGTCGTGGTTTTATCTCCTTAAATGCCTGAATAAGAATCTGGGGTGATGGCGTTTTTGTCAGGATTGTTATATGGCATCCCAATGTAAAAGGAAACAGGAATTCAAAAGCACATCCGAAAGTGTGGGCTAGAGGAAGAAATGAGACCACAGGATCGCCTGATTTAAGCGGCATATTCTCCTGGGCATACCTTACATTTGCTGCCAGACTATTATGCGGAACCATTACCCCTTTTGAAAAACCAGTTGTTCCCGATGTGTAACTGATAACCGCAAGTTTGTCATTAGAAATATCAGAGAATTTTATATCTTCAGGTTTAATGGTTTGATACTTCTGAACAAATTTTTCCTGGAGTTGATTAATTAAACTTTCTGTTTTTGAATTGCGTGATGCTATAAGCCTGAAGTCTTCAAGTGAGATAACCGCAATAATTTCTTTTATTTTTTCAAAATCCAGTGTTTCCCATATTTTTTCATCCACAAACAGAAACAGAGAGTCAGAATGAATAATAATATTTGTCAGATCATCTGGTTTAAAGTCAGGTAATACAGGAACAACAACAGCTCCATATGTAACTGTGGCAAGATAGGTAATACACCAGTTGGCTGAATTTTTGCCAATTAGGGCAACTTTATCACCCTCATTTATTCCTGTTTCTTTAAACAGGATATGTATCTTCAGTATCTTTTCTGCTATTTCCTTGTAAGAATATCCAGGTTCCTTATAATTCGATAGAGCTTCAATGTCCCAGTTTTGTCTGATACTCTGCTCAATATAATCAATTAAACGTTCCTGAATCATATTCTTGGGATTTTAAATATTCAACAAAGTTACGATATGATTAACAATTACTGAATCAATAATTAACCTTTATTCTTTTTATACTAATATGCGCCACTACCTCATGAATATTTCATTTGCGTTCCTTCATTTCTTCCCTGGTGATCCCCGTCTGTGTAATTCAGCCTGACGGATTTTGTGGTTCAATCAATTGTTTTTTACCACAAAGGACACAAAGTGTTGCACGAAGCTATTCAAAGGACTTCTTCATCACCTCCCACATGAAGAGTTAATTCCAGTCAGGAAGGACTGAGGTAATTATATTAAATACATAATAAGTATTGAAAGTATTGAAAGAACATTTACTACGGAAAAGAAGTAATTATAGCCATCTCTTTTCTTGCTGAACTGACCAAGTTTCCTGGCAAAGATTCCAATAGTTGGAACAAAAAGAACTACCAGGAATGCAAAAAACTCAATCCCGTTGAATACCTCTTCAAGCCCGCCTTTTACAAGTGCTGAAAGATAGATAATTATAAGCAGTATCAACAGATAAAGAAGATAGCTGACTTTAAGAAGGAGTGTCGAAACCATCCTTCGTTTGTGGAGCTGGTGTGGTTTAAGGTAAGCAAAGGCCAGTGCAAAAACAATGATAATAAATACTACCCCGAGAATATGATTTAATATCTCCGAGAAATTAGCCATATCTGCAGGTATTAATTTACAAATCACGATTCCTTAATTGACCAAACGAGAGAACTGGCACCTAATACTGCGGCATTCTGAGTACTTAACTCAGATTCCAATAGTCTGACTTTTCCCTTATAAATACTGAGAAGGTTTTCCTCCATATATTCCTTTGCAGGTTCAAAAATAAGGTCTTTTGCCAGAGCCAGTCCACCAAAAAGAAATATTGCTTCCGGATTGGTATGCGCCACTACGTCAGCCAGTTTGAAACCAAGCATTCTTCCTGTATGAGTGAAAGCCCTTTTGGCTATATAGTCACCACGTTTTGCAGCATCATGAATTATTTCAGCATCCAGATCATCAAAACTAAATTTCCTCAACTCGCTCGGTTCATTACTATCGGCCATTATCTTCAGAAGGGATCTTTTAAGCCCTGTTGCTGAGACGTATGTTTCCAGACACCCTTTTCTGCCGCATCCGCAATCGCGGTTCGATGGGCCTGGTCTGATTGCGGTATGTCCGATTTCCCCGGCAAATCCATCATGCCCATATACCAGTTTCCCGTCAATAACAAATCCGCTGCCCAGACCTGTGCCCAGAGTTATCACAACAAAATTCTTCATGCCTTTTGCTCCTCCGTAAATCATCTCTCCGACAGCTGCGGCATTAGCATCATTTGTAACTATTACAGGAAGTTTAGTGTGCCTGTTAAAAATTTCTGCAAGAGGTACTATCCCTTTCCATGGCAGGCTTGCAGCATGCTCGATAGTCCCTTTGTTAATATTCCCCATCGGGGCGCCGATTCCAAAACCAATCAATTCGATACCATTCCCGATCTTTTGACCTGTAACCAGTATCTTTTCATACAAAGCGGCAACAAATACTTCAATTTCATCATAATGAGTGGTCTTTATCCTGTCTTCTCCAAGAATATTTCCGTCCCTGTCAACAAAGCCAAAAACAGTATTTGTTCCTCCCAGATCTATGCCTACAGCTACCTCTTTCTTTGCCATGATATAGAAATATTAACTATTTGTATATGTAAATATACATCAAGAAATTTAATTTAATCTAAATTCTTAATTCCCTTTGTGTAATTCATCATAGGAAGAGGTATAATCCAACTAAAGTAATTTTATGGAATACCATTTTCTCCATCGCAACACGATGAAATACAATGTCTTAATAAATCAACTTAAACTATCCGGGCAGATATTCATTACCTACTTTTCTCGCACGAACCGGTTTATCAAGATTTATCCCAAGTGAAATACCAGTTTCAACAAGTACATTCCAACCGGCTGCAAGCTGAACATATTCAGCATATTGTCCGCCATCAGGTATAATAATAGTAGGAAAAATAGTTTTCTTTGTAGATATAGCAATAATATTCATCCCCACACCTTTTACAAGGCACTCATTAAATTTTTCCTGTTCTTCTGAAAATGGTTCTATCCATATTAAGACCTCACTCTTATCCATTACCTCCTCAATACCATGAACTGCAAATGTCCCTTCAAGGTATGCCGATTTTTTTCTTGTAATCTCATTTGTTTTCAAAGCCAGTTCTTCAGCTACACCATTATTCCTGCCGGCAAAATAGATAACACTTGCTTTACGGATTATATCTGTGATACCGGCTTCAATTTTGATTGTGAGAGCCTGCTCTGTTTTTTCTGAAAGATCTTTCAGCCCCTCCATCTTTTCTCCATATATAGCCCGGAGTAATGAATCATAAAAAAGTCCCTGCTCAACAACCGATTTGGTAGCTGCCACTGCATCTTCCTTACCGCATTTTAATACATGGGTATTCGAGGCAATTTCTTCAAGTTTGGTATTCCGGTTGGCTGTAAGACCAAAAACAGCAGAATGTTTCTGTTTCCTGAGATTTGATGCCAGACGAATGACCTCTTTTGTCTGACCCGAATTTGAAGCGGCAAAAACAGCATAATCTTTCAGATCATACTCTTCAGCCTGAGTGCTTCCCTCGGTTATGACAGGAATTGTGAATTTCTTCTTAAGTGAAGCCCAGATTGATCTTTTTGCAGGAAAGATCCTGCTGCTTCCTTCTCCTGTCAGAAATAATCCCTTCTGTTGTTTCACACTTCCTGCAAATTTAGCTGCAGCTCCTGTATCAAAGGATTTTATGATGTCCGGAGTTTCCATCATTTCCCTTACAAGGGCATACTTACTGTACTTTTCCTCTGCTAGATTCATAACTATGACTTTTTATTAATTAGAAATTCTGAAAGATCATTTTGAACCTGCGGCTCCTTCTGAAAACCGCCACCCAGATGCTGCCAATATACCTCTGCGTATTCAACCCCTACCATTTTTCCATAGTTACGGTTTCCCTCTGCAACAAACCCGAAGAAATCATCCATCTTATGCATATGTTTCATAAGATCTATCTGCGATATGTGGTATCCCAGCATTTTTTTCTTGGTTTCAATAACCGAAGTTACATCAACATAGAAATGTGGCGGGACTATCTGAGAACCTAAAGGATCGGACAGGGTGAGAGGGGATGAGTGGTAGAGCAATGGTGTTATATCAACAGGTTTTTCTTTCACGGGAACAGTATCAAGCGATGATACCATAGCTGCCGTTTCCACTATATTGGCTGTTGTTCTGTGATCAGAATGATAATCTGAAGGGAGATGGGTGAAAATCACTCCGGCCCTGATGTTTCTTATCAGCGATATTACCTTCAACCTCAGCTCTTTTGTATCGAAAAGGAATCCATCAATTCCTCCCAGTGTATAGTATTCGGCGTCAAGAACCGCTGCAGCTTTTTTTGCCTCCTCAAATCTTACGCGGGCAGTCTCTTCCATACTCATGTTACAGCCACCCAGGTCGCCTCCCGTGAGTGTAGCAATTACAATTTTATATCCTTTATCTTTCAGAAGTTTAAGTACTCCTGCATTCCATGCTTCGGCATCATCAGGATGTGCATGAATCGACAATACAACTTTGTTAAAAATTTTTGCCATGGCTAATTATTTTGATTTTTTTACAACTGTTTTTTCAAGACTAACAAATTCCGGAAGGTCTCCGGCCAGAGGCTTCATGTAATCAATGAATAAATCGGATACATGATTTCCTTCAGTATTAAAGAACTCCAGAGGCATAGGTTTTGCGGAAACGGCAACCTCATGAAGTGCCACCTTCCCGAATTCAATTTTATAAGGTTTGTTCGAGATCCTCTTAATACTTACCATAACACCAGTCTCTCCTTTTTCTGCAAGCTTCACTGCTTCAACACCGCATCGATATGCCTCATCAAGATCAACGGCAGATGACCTTACAAAGTCACTCATTATCAGAGATTCCGGTATCTGAAACTCACCCCTGTATCCAAACTCTTCAGTGATCATTTTATGAAGGCTGATAGCAACACTAGTTCCTCCCATTGCCCCGAATTCAGTATTATTAAATTTATCTTTTGTAGTTGATGAGCTTACCGGCATACCATCAGCATACTTTATACCCTCACCGCAAACAACAGATACCCAGCCATTCGCTTTAATACAATTATCAACTTCCTTAATAAATTTCTCGCGGCTGAAATGAAACTCAGGGGCATATATGAGATGCGGAGCATCTTCAGGATTTCTCCTGGCCATGGCAGTTGAAGCTGCAAGCCATCCTGCATCCCTTCCTATTGTTTGAAAAATTACAAATTTATCCACCTTCTGCATATCACGGGCAAGAATCCCACCCTGCATTACATTAAGGATATTTGACCTTGCTGCGGAAGCAAATCCTGGCGTATGATCGGTGCCAAAAAGGTCATTGTCAACAGTTTTCGGGATTCCGATACCGGTTAGTTCATATTTCTCATTTCTGCAATATGCCTCAACCCTGTGAATTGTATCCATTGTATCATTACCTCCGATGAGGAAGAAAAATCTTATATTATATTTCTTCAATAAATCAAGGATGACAGGAAGGTCCTTCTCCTGAACCTTGTGGCGTGACGAACCTAAGGCTGAAGATGGCGTGTGGCGTAATCCTTCTATAATTTTCTTTGGCTGCCTGCCAAGGTCATATAACATCTCCTGCATAAATCCTTCTATGCCAAAATGCATCCCGTAGATATTCTCAATGGAGGTGGAAGTTAAAGCTGTTTTAATAACACCTGCCAGGCTTGAATTAATTACTGAAGTTGGTCCCCCTGACTGTCCGATTAGTGCATTACCTTTAATCATAATATATTCTTTTCATCTGTTTAAATTAACCATAATGTTATGTATATCTGTTTTTTGCAATTTCACTTTTTGTTTTTATCCCCAATACTACCTATTACCACCCATCTCCTGTTTTCACTTCTTTCTGTCTCGCAAAGTTGGGGGCATGGGGTTTAAACAAATTTCAGTATCCCGAAATATTTCGGCTGATGATAATCGGGATTTTCAGTACCTACAGGATTCCATGTCACATAATGAGGTATTGTAAGCATATCGCCGCATTTATAAAAATTTGCACGGAATGTCTTTCCTTCAAGATTTGTTATTTTATGATGAAAAAATACTTCTATAGGAATAGCTATGGTTATATTCCAGGTAAACTCCCCGGTTTTCTCTTTAACCGGCTTTTCTCCCACAGATGTCAGCCTCCTTATTTTTGAAACTAGATCAGGATTGGCCCTCGTGCTGTTTTCTCTTCCTGTTCCGGTGCCCAGAAGGCATGTACCGATACCATTAAATTCAAGATTATAATATATCCCGTCATCTTCAGGTGAAACAAAAAATTCAACACATGAATCTTCGCATACCATCTGATTGGTCTCTGTTTTTTCAGCCTTAAAATAATTCTCAGTTATATAATACTTCAGGAAAATCTCGTGATCACTATAGGCAATCGATAGTTCCACCTCAGGCTTATAGGTATATCCTTTCCAGTTTAATGTGTCTATCTTAAGCCTTTCCTTTTGCTCATCCATCCTGGTTGATATTTCTTCCAACCCCGGGAAGGCAGATCTCAGGCCCGCTTTTTTTACTTCAGCAATTTTCATGTCAGAAACTAGTTTTACTTCGGAACTTAAAGAACCAAATTTACTACAAAAAATTAATGATTACCAAAACAATACTTTACAAAGTTATATCAGAAATAATTCTTATTAATTACCTGTTTTCTTTGAGTTTAAGTGACATACTTTGTTTACTTCTTCAACTCATTCCATGCAAGTGCAGCAGCTCCCAGCACTGCAGCATTGCTTTCCGAAATACCTGAAGGCAGAATTTTAACAGTGCCTTTAAAAATAGGCTGGACATTCTGATCGACATACTTTCTGACCGGCTCAAAAAGCATTTCTCCTGCCTGGGCCAGCCCTCCGAATAAAAAGACGGCTTCAGGGCTTGAGAAGCCGATTGCGTTTACTATCCCGAATGCCAGTATTTCTGCCGTATAATCCATGGCTTCAACTGCCACCGGATCTTTTTTCTCTGCAGCTTCGGCAATTTTTTTTGCGGTTAGTTCTGACGACGGAATATTTCTTAATAAACTCTCTTCCCTCATTTCACTAAGCATATAAAGAACTGTTCGTACGAGACCTGAAGCTGAGGCATAGGTTTCATAACAGCCCTGCCTGCCACAACCGCAGTCTCTTCCTCCAGGGACAACTATTGTATGTCCAAGCTCTCCGGCAAATCCGGTGTGCCCGTAAACTACTTCTCCATTAATAACGATTCCGCTGCCAAGGCCTGTGCCGAGAGTCAAAACGATAAAGTCTTTCATTTTTTTTGCTCCGCCGAATATCATTTCGCCCATTGCAGCAGCATTTGCATCATTTGTAAGAACAACAGGAACATCAATTTTCTTCCTGATATGATCAGTAAGAGGAACAATACCCTTCCATGCAAGATTCGGAGCCAGCTCAATTGTCCCTTTATGATAGTTTGCATTCGGAGCTCCGATACCGATACCGGCAAGCTTCAGATCTGACTTTGAATCCAAAAGCTTATTAATCGCAGTTACGAGAGATGAAACAAAATTTTTGACCTGCGGATAATCGGTTGTCTTAAGACTGTTTTCAGCTATAATATTGCCGGCTTTGTCGACCAGCCCGAATACAGTATTTGTTCCTCCGATATCAATCCCTGCTACTACTTCCTTCATTTTCGAAAAAGTGTTAATTATTTAAGACAGTCTAATTTTGGTAATTGATTGTTCAGTTTATTTTTTAGTTTTCCTTTTCTCTCTGAGTTTCTGATTTTTAAAATTCTTAATCCCGACATCCCAATCCTGTTCTAAATCCCAGCCTGTTTTCAATTCTATCTCACCCGGATAATATGACACCGGTTCCGCTTGCCTCCCGGTGGCAAAATCACCGGTAGTCCATCTCCCGTCGCCATTCAGGTCATATATAACTTTAACCCGATAAATGCCAGTTTCGAGAAGTGGAAATACAAGTTTCCCTTCCTTTTTCAGATGCTCTTCACTAACCAGTTTTTCTGTATTATTCAGGAGCTGAATTATCAGGTCTCCTTCGCCTTTCTGGATATTCAATGTCAGCTTGCAATACGATTCCGGTTCTTTGATAGAAAATTTTATACCTGTTGAGTCGGAATATACATTATATATGCTGCTGAATGAAGCTGAGTCTGCTATAAAAAGATATTTTTTCTTCTGCTGAAGGCTTGCATTAAACAGATATCTGCAGGCGTTTAAACTGTCTTTGATCAATTTATAAGGCATTCTTATTCTGCCTGAATCTAAAAGTTCATAAAGAAAAATACGTGTTGTATCAGGCTGACGGAAAGGTGTTTCCGACTTTAAAACAATTTGCTGTCCGGGCTTTAATGAACCACCAATAATATTGTTTTCAACATCGAATACCGGCTTCTTAACTTTTGTACCTCTTGTAGCCCGCGGAGTAGTGAACCTCATCAGGATTGTATCAACTTTATAAGCCAGGTTCCCGAGGGTATCAGTGAATGGAAATTTCACAATCGTCGAGATCTGCGGTTTAGAATATAGTGTACTATCTGTAAGCCAGACCTTTAATGAGTCATTATTCTTACTCCTTTCGGTAAAATATGTATCACTCCCTGATCCTTGAATAGAAAATTCGAAAGCCATACTGTCAGGTGGCAATGAGAGGGTATAGTTAAACTGGTACTTAAGAGGCCTGTCCGATGATGTCAGATAATGATTTGTCTTCAGCGCAGCAAACAACAGAAGCTGATATTCGCCGATTACTACTATTGTATCCGGAACAACGCTGACTTCCTTTTTCGCCGGAGCTTTTTTTACTTCCTTTTTGTCAACAGCCTTCTTTTCTTCCTTTTTGTCAACAGTTTTTTTCATACCTTTTTTATCCGGATCTTTATCTGCTTCCTTATTGATTGCAAGGGTATCTTTAACTTCCGGAAGGAAATTCTTTTCAGTTGTTATCTCTACCGGGGAATTCATAAATGCAAACTCTTCCTCAGTATTATTATAGTTTTTGCTGTTATCCGCATCCTTTAGTGCATAGAGTTTGTATCTTCCGGGATGGACATTATCCATTCGGAAGTATCCGGACGGACTAACCCGTGAGATATAATCAGGAAGATGCTTTACGACAGCTGAATCTTCCAGCTCCCGGTACATTATAACCTGGGTTTTTTCCGGGACTTCTAGATTGAGACTGTTATAGACATTCCCGGTTACGGAAAGAGAATCAATTACCGGTCCGGTCGAAAAAACAAATTTATAGTTGTCCAGGATATTCCCTTCATTTAGATCCCGTATTGCATCCTGAAAATAAAATGTATATGTTGTACTATCCTTCAGAACATCATCGAACTCAACATTAACGTTTTTCCCTTTAATGAATACCCGTGGTTTTTTTTTCATTGGTGGCGAAACCATGAATTTCTCGGTTATATTATCGAGAACCACATATTCGTTGAAAGTGACAATAAAACGCTTTCCCCTGAAATTTTTTGTGTTGGGTTGAGGCACACTTTTAACTACAACCGGTATTCGTCTGTCTCTGACTCCGCCTGAAGGTGCACTGATTTTTGCGCAGGCCCAGGCCAGAATTATTATAGTTGCTGGAAGAATAAAACGGGTACGCAAGCTTCTGCACATAAACTTATCCGGTTATTTATGATTTACAAACTTACATCATTTTTTAAAGAATCATTTCGTTTATGAATTAAAACCAATATTGTAATCAGGAGTTTCGATTATGATCAATAATAATAATTTCTACCTTTGGCAATAATGTAAACCTGTTAACTATGCATTTACTTATCATTCCCTGGGATGTGAATCCTGAAATATTCCGGATTGGTCCTGTTGCAATAAGATGGTATGGATTATTATTTGCCTCCTCCTTCTTTTTCGGATATATAATAATGAACAGGATTTTTAAAAATGAAAATCTGGGAGAAGCAGTTCTCGATCGCTTAACTATTTATATGGCCGTTGGAGTAATTGTTGGAGCAAGGCTCGGCCATTGCCTTTTCTATGAACCGGCTTATTATCTTAAACATCCTGCCGAGATATTAATGACCTGGCATGGTGGCCTTGCCAGCCATGGAGCAGCAATAGGAATTCTGACTGCTGTCTGGCTCTTTTCCAGAAAAGAGAAAAAAGACTATTTATGGGTTCTCGACCGTATCGCTATTGTCGTTGCCCTTTCCGGATTTTTTATCAGGATGGGAAACCTGATGAATTCTGAAATTTACGGGATTGAGACAACTGTTCCATGGGGATTTGTTTTCCTGAGGAATCACGAGGTTGCCCCGAAACATCCTACACAGATATATGAAGGATTAGCCTACCTGGCAATCTTTGTCCTTCTTTTCAGCATATACTGGTCGAAAAAAGGTCAACATCTCCAGGGATTATTAATAAGTCTGCTCTGCATACTTGTTTTTACTGCCCGGTTCTTTATTGAATTTCTTAAAGAGGACCAGGTTGCCTTTGAAGCAACTATGAAAATCAACATGGGACAATTGCTTAGCATCCCGTTTATATTACTTGGTTTTGCCGGATTGTACTGGAGTATCCGGCAGAATAAAAGGGCTGTAATAAAAAGATAGCAACTACTTTTTTACTATTCCATAGAACAGGACATCCAGTATAGCATTCAGCCTGTTTTCAATATTTACCTCCTTCTTTTTCCAGAAGAGAGGAACCTCAAGTCCTTTAAGAGTTGTCTGAATCGCCAGTGCCGTATATTCACTGTTAACTACATTAAAGACTTTTAATCTTGCTCCATGATAAAGAATCAGCCTGAGAATGGCCAGTTCTTCCCGGTCATATTTTTCACGTATAGTTTCAATAAAATCAAAATGATCAAGGTTTTTATCAAAAATGGAATTATAGTAATTTGAAAGTTTTTCGAACGATTTCATCCTGACAAAAACGTAGCTTCTCATTTTTTCGATAGGTGATTCAACCGATTTAATAGCTGTAGTAAGCTCATTTCTAAGTATATTAGCCTCAAACATAACAACTGCCTCAAAGATCTCTTCCTTGCTTTCAAAATAGTAATAAATTGAACTCTTGCCCATTTTCAATGCTCTGGCAATCTCGTCCATGGTGGTCTTTCTATATCCGTAATGGCTGAATATTTCTCCTGCAGATAGGATTATTTTCTTTCTAAACTCCTCTTTATTAATCATATACTCATCAATTTGAATTCTTTTTTCATCATGACAAAGATAATGCATTAATAAAAATAAATCAAAGCCTTCGAATCATCTGGTCGAGAATTCGAAAATATTTACTTACCTGCCTGATAGTAGATTTCCTTTTTTGCCCTTCTGCCCTGACAGGGACACTACCTTTTTGCCTTCAAACTCTAGCCAGATTTCCTTTTTTGCCCCCCTTCCCCCCTAAAACTACCCTTTTGGCACATTTTAGAGTTCTGCCAGAGTTTGAGCTGTTATAAAAATCCAACATGGTTCATCCCTTCGTCGATATTACTGGTGAATCCATCAGATCCCTCATTTCGCCATCTTTCGCAAGCTCAGTATGGCTACATTCGGGATGACAGGTTCATTTTATTAACTTGGAGGGAAGCGGCGGCGATTCGCAGTATTATTTACCCAGTAATAATATCCTTTCGAATCGCCACCGCTTCCCTCCATCACCACAAAAACGACCTGTCATCCCGAAGCGAAGCGAGGGATCTTATACTCTAATAACCAATCAATTAAAAAGGGTTATTCAACATTCCATGAATATTAAAATATGATGTCTATAAAGGGGAGCTCCATTTAGGGGGGTTAATGCTCTAATCTACAGAAAAATAATTATAAAGTGTATTAGTCCCCATTCTGAGCTTTGTCGATGAAAGTGGGATCACGCGAAGCGGGAAGGGGCATTTCGCTCAAAACAGAATTACTTTTGATAAGATGTCGCTCATATGACTTCCGGTTTCATGCATCAATACAGATAACACTGACCAGATACAAATACTTTAATATTTCGTATTTTTGATATTTAATAAACCCGGGGAGCTTCAGAAGATAAAAAATGAAGATAGGCAACAAAAATTATCAGAGTATCTGGCTTGACGAATCCGATCCTGCTATTGTAAAGGTGATTGACCAGCAAAGACTGCCTTTCTTTTTTGAAATTAAGGACCTGAGGTCTGTTGACGATATTTACGGTGCAATTGAGGATATGACTGTAAGGGGAGCTCCCTCTATCGGAGCTGCAGGGGCATTTGGTATATATCTTGCAACACTAGAGATCAATTCCCAGACAAATATACGGGAACACCTTTTAAATGCAGCCCGTTATCTGATTTCATGCAGGCCGACTGCCGTAAACCTTTCCTGGGCAGTGAATTATGTCATGCAAAAAGTAAATCAGGATCCGTCAAAAAAATCCTTATCTGAAACAGCACTTGAGGCGACAATTGAGATTTGTGAAAAAGAAAAGGAAAACTGCAGGCAGATCGGAAATCATGGCCTAAAATTAATTGAGACAATCAGCAAAAATAAAAAAAACGGGCCTGTGAACATCCTTACGCATTGTAATGCAGGATGGCTTGCCAGTATCGACTACGGAACCGCACTGGCTCCGGTTTATGCAGCTCACGATAAAGGAATCCCTGTCCATATATGGGTTGATGAAACAAGACCAAGAAACCAGGGGGCAAAACTCACTGCCTGGGAACTGGGACAACATGGAGTACCTTATACTTTAATCCCCGATAATGCAGGCGGCCACCTGATGCAACAAAAGATGGTTGATATTGTTATTGTAGGTAGTGACCGTACCACACGAACCGGAGATAGTGCCAATAAAATAGGAACATATCTCAAAGCACTTGCAGCCTATGACAATAATGTCCCGTTTTATTCTGCCCTGCCGTCGACAACAATTGATTTCAGTATCAGCAAAGGACTTGAAGAGATACAGGTTGAGGTACGTGATCAGGAGGAGGTAACAAACATTACAGGGCTAAGTGACGGAAAAATTCTGTCGGTCCGAATCTGCCCTGATGATGCTGCAGCTGTGAATTATGGATTTGATATAACACCCGCGCGACTTATAACCGGACTGATAACTGAAAAAGGGATATGCCGTGCAACGGAAAAAGATATAAAAGAAATGTTTTCAGATAAATTCAAATAAAATGGAAGGTGTAGTTAAGTTCAATTGTCACTGGAACCAGTCTGGGCCTGTTATATCTGACGAACAGTATGAAATAATAAATTACTGGCGGGAAATCCTGTATAACATGGATCTGATAGGAGCTTATGAGAATGGAGTTGGTTTTGGAAATATAAGCATGAGAATCAGAGGTGGAAACCAGTTTGTGATTACCGGTTCTTCAACAGGTGAGATACCTGAGCTTGAACCCGGTCATTATGTTAAAGTCAACTCTTTCAATATCGACGACAATGCAGTTCAGTGTGCCGGACCATTAAAAGCCTCATCTGAATCTTTAACCCACGCTGCCATATATTCAGCCGACTCCGGGGCAAATGCTGTAATTCATGTTCACAGTATTGAACTCTGGAATGAACTTATATATAAAGTCCCGACAACCAATCCGGCAATGGATTATGGTACAACCGGACTTGCAAAGGATATACTGAGGTTATTCAGTGAATCGGATGTTTATGAAAAGAGAATCATCATAATGGCGGGCGACAGGGCCGGGATCCTAACTTTTGGCAATGACATGGATGAGGCCGTAAATGTTCTGATGGAGTATCTCAAGAAAGAGGCATGATCAGAGTTGGCATTATTGGTGGTTCCGGTCTGGAGAATCCTGAGATCCTTAAATCTCCGGAAGAAATAAACACAAATACTCCTTTTGGTGTGCCGTCTTCCTCACTACTCCGCGGTTCTCTAAACGGCACACAGATTGTAATTCTGTCACGGCACGGACGGTTACATACAATTCCTCCCTCAAAAATAAATAATCGGGCAAATATATTTGCGCTGAAAGAAGCTGGCTGCACTCATCTTATAGCAACAACTGCCTGTGGCAGTCTGAGGGAGGAGATCTGCCGGGGGGATCTTATTGTTCCTGATCAGTTCATTGATTTTACCAGGCACAGAAATACAACATTCTTTGATGAGTTTGATCCCGGAAAAATGAATCATACGCCAATGGCTGATCCTTTTGATAAGACATTGAGGGAAAAAATAATATCTGCTGCAGATCGTACAGGTTTGTCGATTCATAAAAAAGGGACATTGCTTACTATTGAAGGTCCGCGATTCTCGACAAGGGCTGAATCGAAGATGTTCCGGTTATGGGGTGCTGATCTTATAAACATGTCTGTCGCTCCCGAAGTGATCCTTGCAAATGAATTAGGCCTGCCCTATGCAGCAATAGCGATGAGTACCGATTATGACAGCTGGAAAGAAGATGAGCCTCCAGTCTCATGGGAAGAGGTGATAAAAGTTTTTAATGAGAATGTAAATAAAGTTCTTAGGTTGTTAAGAGAGGTAATTCCGGCAATTGCTGTTATATAAAATATTCTTTTCTCTTAACCTCTTGCAAAATTACATTCAAATACCTAATATTGCAGTCCGTTTTCACATTGGGCCCATAGCTCAGCTGGTTAGTAGCACCTGACTCATAATCAGGGGGTCGCTGGTTCGAGCCCAGCTGGGCCCACAAAAAGCAACCAAATTGGTTGCTTTTTGCATTAATATTATACAACCATTTTACGCCAGCTGGGCGAGAAGTTTATCCCGACATCCCGCTGAAGCGGGATCGTCGGGAAGCCCAGCTGGGCCTACCTTCGCCCACCGAATCCGTCAACTGGCGGAGTAGGAGGGCTTTTTTTACCAGGGATAACAATCGTTAAACTATACCGTCTTCACAATTTAAAACAGGAATGACCAATCCAGGTCTCAAAAACCCAGGTCAGTCATCATCCCTTTGAACACAATATACTGATTATGTGTTTATTACATAAATGATAAAATTAGATTATTCTCTATTTAGCTGTTTATAAGCACTTTAAGATACTCTGGGTTTGAGATGAGCCTTAACACTTTAGAAAGAGAGAAAGTGCCTTAAATGCGTTAGAAATGGCCTTGTATGGCATTGTAGCTATATTGTATATAGTTGATATATAGTATTATACAATAATTGTTAAGAATTGGGAAATTGGGAGGTCTTATTACATAAACTATGAAAGCTCTGTCCAAAAATTCGGGCTGTGGAAGGCACTTAATTAAACCGTCCTAGTTAGGTGTAGAGGTCATTAAATCCGTTATTCATGAATTATATTTTTTTTGAATATTTTCAATGTCCTTACATGACATAAATATAAATTGCCATTGCACTTCACTTTGAAATAACCCTATTCTATTTATATCAATGCCCTTAAATATTTTGAATTTGTAAAAATTATTAAACATCTCAAACTTATCATTTCCTTTTTCTTTCATAGTGTTATAAAAGGAGGAGAAATTTTTATACAAAATATCCATTTTATCAAAGAGGTATTTTTTTTGAGTACGAATCAGTTCGGATTTATCAATTTCACTGTACAATAATGAAATATTAAATAAGAAACTCATGATATTTCTATTACCTTCAATTATTTGGTTCATCACATTGTTTAAGTTTTGCATCTTTTCGTCAAAATCTATCTGGATTTCATGATCATTACCTAATCTATCGATACAATATTTATAACTTGAATCAATTCTAATTGCGTTATAAATATTTATTAAATTTAAGAAATTCAAATAGTTAGTGGCAGAGACATAATCGTCAGAGTAGTGTATTCTTGTACTAATGCAATGAGGATCAGAAAATATGCACCTAGATGATAATTCTTCGAGCTTTAGAACCTCATTAATCAAATCATTAAATTTTGGTTCAACAGCTTTTAAATGATTAGATATCCTATTCTCTCTTAAAGCAAGATAAAGGAAAATGGTTGATACGATTGTGGCAATTGAAATTAAAAAGTCAACAGCCTTTTGGTTAATGTAATTAGCAGAAAAGATTAAATACAAGGGTATTATAAGAATTGACAGTATTACAAAAGGAACATTTTTTCCTTTGAAGATCCAATTAATAAATTTTTTATTCATGATCTGGAAATTTTCGAGATTTTCAATAATGCCTGCATTGAATAGTCAATATCATTCACGAATCTAATCCTTTACACCTAACGGCCCAGCAATATGGGGAGGTTGTGTTACCCGACGTAGCATCCGGGCAGGGTCCTGGTACTTTAGCCGAGAAGCTGTTATGGTGCAAGGAAGGAATGGCGCAAGTTTTGCCGTCCAGGTACAAAGTTAGTTGAGCATTACGCGTGTCGTGGTACAAAGTTGATGCGAACGATATATTAGTCAAGGTATACAATTTTTATGAGTTGCAGTGGCGCGGTCCAGGTTTATCACCGGTTACAAATATGTCTTGTGCGCAGGAGCAAAAACAAAAAGTGTGACAAGCAACTTACCCATATTGTCCGTGTTGGCAACTGGGCCATTTATATCAATCTTTCTTTAGTATAGATGATTTTAGTATATTAAAGATCTTTAAATTTATACCAATATAGATTTTGTTAGCAGTTGATTTTTTTAACTCTTCAGACATCTTAGACTTGTTTTGAAAGTCGGTTCGAATTTTTCTTTCTTCGCGTCCCTTTTTGTAGTTAATTCTTAAAGGAATTTCCTCTCCTTGATAAAATAAAATAAGAATGCAATCCTTAGCTAATCTTTGACCAATCAACTCCCACCACATATTATCAGTTACCCCAATTGATGATCCAAATATGCAAATTAAATTTGCACTTAATATTTGTTGTCTGCAAAAATCATCAATTGTATGCTTAATCGCTTGATTGCAATTATTCTTGACTATAGCTTCAATAACGTCCTGGTTTTTATGAAAATCTTTATTTTTGAGTTGGGTGATATCATTAACTCCCATTACCATTCTCTCATCAGTATAACCATGGATATGATCGATACCATGTAAAATGATATTTGCACCATTATGTGTTCCAATTGGTTGGGATCCAGGGATTTTACCGATTATTTTCTCGATGGTTCTAGTATAATTGAAAGTAATAATTCTGATATTCCATTGTGAATTGCTCCATTGTTTTCTGAATATTTTTATATTATTCTCGTCAGCTTTGGAAAGATATTCTTCAGGGGATTTAAGAGATTCAATAAATTTTTCTCTATCAATTCTGCCAAAATCGAATTTCTTTTCTTCTTGATCTAAGTATTCTGCTAAATTGTTCCCTATGTCTTCAAAAACTTCATCAAATTCGGTAATTGAATTAATATTGGCAGTATAATTTCCTAATGAAAGTTCCAAATCTGACCAATTTTTTAATTCACTTGAGATATTTTCTTTTAATTTATTGACTACGCTACTTTTAGATCTAATTTTTGTGTAATAGGGATAAAAATCACTGTAACTTGTTTTTAGCCCAAGGTTTAGATCAAAACCATTTCCAATTAAGAATACAATGTTCATATTAATAAAATATTATGTTGGTAGAGTATTGTCCGTAATTTTTGATGCCTTGTTGCTAACGGCTCGGTGGTAGGTTTAGTTGCCGATCGTGTCGGGGTTGGCATGTGTTTTTGCCCGCCCGACCGAACGAGAACTGAGTCTTTGAACTATGTTTTGAACTTCGGTCGTTCGGGCGGGCAAAGTCCCGGTAAGTGGGCAGGAGTTTTCTCGTCCAGGCAAATTTGTCCAGATGACTGAGTGCCGATAAGTGAGCAGGATTTGTCCAGTCACGATAAATCTGTCTAAAAGGCATTGCAAAAACCATGACAACAGAGCGTCAGCCGGCAACCCTATTGACCTTGTCAAGGGAGCAGGATTAGTCACGGTGCATATAACATGATACGTGGGTGAAAATTACTCTCATAGACTTTGGGGTGATTATGGATTTGTCCGAGCTGCTGAAGGCAATTTAGCCTACCAACCGTGTTATGTTTAGTGTTATCTTGAAATTGTCTCTTTCAAAGATTTGGTCATTAAGTCAGATAGGTCTTTTATCATCTGTCAATTGACCATAGGATCATATCAATTTTGCGAGGAGTCCAATAAGATGTTAAGAATGCCTTGTTTAATTCTCTAGCTTTATGTTTCATAATGTTTATGAGTATTGAGGCATCCCTAATTTTTAATTCGTCTGGCCACATTGTCAGAATTGATACTCTCTCGGGTAAAGTACTTATCTTCAGAAGTGATTTAACAACAAATTGGTCAACCGTTCCGAAGTATTCCGGAAAGATCACAGCTAATAATCCTGAAGCTCCTGCTGTCCCAAGACCTTTAATAGTAATTGCAATCTTTAATCCTGAAATAACATCTTCTATGTTACATTCAATAATTTTGTCCCTAATTGCTTTAAGTTCGTCTAGTCCATTCTGTTTAGTAATATATTTTCTTAATTGTCCTGTAGTTGTAGCATATCTATTCGGAGCAGTATACTTCCAGAAATAATATTTGTTTAATAGAAATTCATACCACTCTTCTGAGTTCATCATTTTAATTTGGTTGGAATCAATTTGGTCAAATTCCTTTTCTATAGCTAAATGAGATGGCTTTACAAATTTCCAATAATTTTTAAGGGCGTCATGCCAATCGATTTCATTTCCATTATTCCATAAGTCATCTATTGATTTCATCGTTCCATATTAGTTACTCTCATTATTTTAAATTACTTTTAAATAAATCCCTGTAGTTAACAAGTAACCAACACATTACACATATCACATTAATATAATATTATAAATTAATTAAACCCACCACCTGTTATCAGATAATATTAACCCAGAGATTTTCTGATACTTTACTTTTCTTAATATGTCTTCCCAAGTTCCCTATTATTTAGAGGTTATTAAAGCACTGCCTCGTCAGTCACATAAGCAAATATTAGCAACACAGTATAAAATGCTTGTATAATGCTTATTGACGATCTATCACAATTGATGTTCAATTTACATAATTCTGGGGAATTGGGGAGTGATACTTCATAATATGTTATTCATCTGCTAGACAATTCCTTCGTCAGCCATACTGTAGTATATTCCTTCTGGTACTATAATCAAATGATCCAATAACTGTATATCCATCAATGTACCTGAATCCTTAATCTTCTTTGTTATTTTCAAATCTGATTCACTTGGTTGCACATTACCGCTAGGGTGATTATGACATATTATGATCCCACTGGCATTAGCTTTGATTGCATATTGCAGTATAATCCTTACATCCGTTACTGTACCACTTATACCCCCTTTTGATATTGAAGCAATCCCCAGGACTTTATTAGATCGGGTCATTAGCATGAGCTTAAATTCTTCAATATGCTCTATAGAATCCAGGTCCCAATTCTCCATAAATATGTCAAATGCATCTTTTGAGCATTTAACCTTTAGTCTCTCTAAAGCTTTGACCTTAGTCCTATAGACAAGTCGTACTTCAGATATAGTTGTCTGTAGTGTTTTCATATGAGTTTGATTAGTGAGTTAATAGAAATGAAAAAGCCCGGTACCAAAGTCCCAGGCTATAATGTTGAAATTTAATATGTTGACTGATAGTTAGTTGACTAATATATTAAATATGAGACATGCCTTAATCGCTTGTTTTAATGCGATTTACGACATTTCGACTTGTTTGGATGGGTTAATACTATAGATACGGAGATCATGTCTCTAAAGGGCTAAAAATGGTCAATAGTGGTATTGTTGCAATATTGTATATACTAGATATACAGTATTTTACAACACTTTTTGATAATTGGTGAATTGGGGAGTAAAATTGTATAAACTATATTAAGAAAATTAGTAATACTTAGGAATAAACTGAAGACATAATATTATTTCTGTCTATCTGTTAAAGTAAATATACAAAGAATAGATTTAACCGTCAGCAATTCACATCTTAATTATCTTTTTTCGAAATTTCTCATCGTTTGTTGCAAATTGTATATAATATAATCCTGCTGGATAACCTTCCAGATTAAACTGAATAATATTTTCACCTTTTCCTATTATTATTGATTTAATTAAACTGCCAATATTATTAAGCAATTCAATTTTGCATTCATAATCAAACGGTTCATTTATATTAATTTCAATTTGACCACTTGTAGGATTGGGATAAATTTTTATTCTATCAGAGGAAGCATACTCATTAATATTTGTCAAACACTCAATAGTGGCTGTGACAGCTGATCTCTGCAGTGAGGAACAACCATTGATTGCAGCATCAACATAATAGGTTGTTGTACTTGAAAGGATAGGTGTAGTAAAGCTCGTTCCTGACCCAAGAGGTATGCCCCCTGTCGAAACCGAATACCAGTTAATTGTCCCTTCGCTTGCAGTTGCCCCAAGAGATACTGTTCCAGTTCCGCAGCGTGAACCACCAGTTGTACTGGTGATACTTGGTATGTTTGGTGTGACACTATTATTCTTTGCTCCATTATAGTTGTCCGATATATCAGACAACACTGTATTGTTAACTAAAGTGTTTCCATATATTTCTTCAAAAATAACCTGATTATTCTCCGCTCCTGAATTATTCCCACCATATACCTGAATAACTGTTTCATTATTACTAATTTGGTTGTTATGGAAATGAAGTCCTTGAATAATGTTTAATGTAGTAGGTCCATCGTAACTGAGCCCTCCGTGTATACCTATTCCAACTCCAGAACCTGGATTTACTACCTGGTAGATCTTGTTTCCTGAAATATTAACAGAATTTATTATGTTTCCTGATGCCTGGGCATTGAACGTTGTACCTGCTAACAAGTAGATGCCATATCCCGTATAATCAGAAATCTCATTCTCCTCAATAAGTAAATTTTCTATCCTGTTGTTTCTCACACCGGCTCCAGCTATTTTTCCCATATGCCCTCCCATTACCATAATTCCTATCCAGGATTGTGTGATTTTGTTATGTGTTATTTCAATATTCTTTATAAGGTTGTTTTGTGTTGGTCTCCCTTCAAAAGCATCATCTCCGGCAGTAAAGGTAATTCCATGCCAAGATTTTGATGCAAAGATTATGTTACTGTCAATTTTTACATTTTGTAAAATATTATCGCTATTACCATAATTAGCGGCTCCAAAGCCAATGCCCTGTCCCTTAGGGTCATCAATAATGTTTCGTGCAATTAGTACGCTATCAATTAGATTATTTTCGCAATAATCAATTGGTTCCGGGATACCATGGTAATAACTATTTGCATCAGCAACTGCGAACCCGATGGGGGATTCTTCGCTTATAAGATGGTTGTCAATAATTGAAAAATTAATCATCTTGTTCCGATCTCCACCTCCAGTAGCAGCACTAAAAAAAATGGCTGGTTTTATGGTATTAATCGTATTCCCTTGAATGACAAAATTGTGCCAGGTAATGTCTGAAAGCATGGGAGATTGTGACGATGGTATTAAACCTAGGGGTGCAATAGTTATCCCGCCAGCGTCAGGTCGGTGACTTGTAATTGTATTTTTGATAATTTTTATATTCTCGAAGAGTTTCGTTCCACATAAAGCATCCGGACAGGCAACATTAATTGCTTGTTGAATGAATTCTACAAAATTTAAACCTGTAATTGTATTACTGCTTGAAACAATGTTTAAACATGGTCCACTTGATCCCCCTTGACTTAAATGCCCATCAAAAGTTATATCTGGGGTTCCATCCTTGTTGATATCTCCATCTATTGTCAGACCCCCGCTTGACATACTTAAGAGGCTACCATCTGCTGCAATAGTAATTGTGCCTCCGGCAAGAGAGGAGTGGAATATTATCTTTTTAAGTCCAGAAGTACCATTTGCGGCATAAAGTGCTTCACGAAATGAAATACCATCTGGGTCAGGATCGTTGTTTAATGCATCTATATTCAAAATATTTCCATTTACAATATCAGAAAGATTTGTAACGGTGACTGTGTAAGAGGCATCCATAGAATGAGTATCATTCCCAAAACCCATCAATTTTAAATTAAAAAACAAAATTATAAGAAGAACCCCCTCATGTAATAATTTTCTTTTCATAACTATATCTTATTTTTAATAAAATGTTTCTGTTGTTAATCATTGTTATACCTCATCTTGTCTCAGTTGACTAATTGACAAATAGTCTGCAATTATGCAACCTATCCGACTTTAAGTTTGATCTTATGAATTAAATATTTTGGTATAAATAGTGCGCACAAACACTGCAAGACAATTGATTATAATTAAGAAGTAATTATACTTAGCTGTGTTATTAAATACGCTTATATCAAATTTAAAAAATAATTATATCTAAAACAATTTTATCTTATCCATCCCAAAACCCCAAGTTGCATAATTGGTATTTTCCTATATATAGTTAGGTTATATCGCAACTTGAAACATATTATTTAATGGATTGTATTTAAGTATTTTAAATAACATTATTGGTTGCAAAACGTATACATAGTGAAACACAGATGGTGTCAGTTAAATCCGGAATTAGTGGTTCAGTTAAATCCGGAATAATCACAGCAATTTAATACCACACAATAATGAAAACACTGAAAACACAATTCAGCAAGAATGGTCTTGATTATACTTTAATGAAATGTACTTATAAAGTTGCTTTATTTCTACTAGGTCCTTCATCAGATCCAGATGGTTATGAAGTATGTAGAATATACATAATGCGGCTACATAAAGCATTTGGAATAGACTTTGAAGAATCTGAAGTAATATCAACTAATAATCAATTTTTTACTGATGGCAGTGGTGCTTTGAAGAGTTTAGATAATGCTTTGAAGCATTACAATAAACTATCAAAGAAAATTTGTACATATTCTGACGTGGAGTCTGAAAACACTTTTAATACTGAGTTGATACTGGAGTGCCAGGCAGTGTGAGATAATGCCTCCCTGGGTTAATGTAAAAGGGCACGTACAGCTACTTCTAAGGTGGGTTAAGGTCAACTATTCAGAATTGGTTTATAGAGTTGATTAGATGATCAATTGACACAATTCTATTCACAACTAGAGTTCAAGCCTCCGATAGTTAATGGGAAAACGATTATAGGTATTCAAATCGTGTTGCATATTGTTTATATAGTGTATTATATAAGGAATATAGATTTTTGGGGGGTTAAGACATTAATCAATAATATTTTATTAATAATCAACTTGTTAAATATATAATAATTAGGGCTTAGGTTGTCAATTTATTCTGGAAAACTATTAAATTTATATCTTATTACATTTATCAAACCAATCCTTCAGAAGTATCATTAATTAAATATTTTTGATAGGGTGTTAGCAGATGTTTTCAGACAAATTAGGGACGGATTTATTTCTACCTGGAAAGGGAAAATGGCAAAGAAAAAATCAAGTGATATGGAATTTTTAAAGAATAATTGGCTCGCAATTCTTTCAATAATTATTGCCTTAACTGGAGGAGTACCAGGACTTATAACTATTTACAGAAATTTCATAAAGGACCGACCAATTTTAACCTATACTTTAGTAAATATTATTACTGGGTCCGAATTGAATAAATTAACTAACGAGGAAAGGACTATGATTTTTCTTGTTGGAACACTGTCTAATGCTGGAAATGGATTATTGACTCCAGGTTATTTTGGTTTAAAAGGAACTATCAATAAAAAGAAACTAAGACTAGTAAAGGAAATCATACGAAATGATATGTATTTTGACAGTGAATCTATGAATATTTCATTAAGAAATCCTGCAGAAAATGACTTGCAAAGGTTTAACTCTGCTATTTCTAAAGGAACACCAGTAGCAGGAAATCTTCTCTTTTTAACTTCAGATATCACCTTAGATGAGCTAACAAGGAATCTCAATGAATTAGAACTAGTCTTGATTTGTGTTGACATTTTTGGTAAAGCTCATAAATGCCCAATAAGCTTAAAACCTGAAGCTAAAATTGACCGAACATATCCGAAGCATAATTTATTAATAAAATCAAAACCAGACCCAATGCAAACTCGACCTCGCTAATTTATTAAATTCAAATTCTCAGTCTATGTTTCATATTGAACTACATAGAAATTAATCATCTGGGATTTTAGTTTGTTATATCGTGAATCAATAGTCTAAGAATTAGCGTTATTTAATTGAATTTCCAATGAAATTTTACATTCCGTCTGGGATTTTTTCCATACTAACACATCGAGGACACGAGTTCTGGCAAATCTGAAAACTAATGTTTGTAGAGTTTTCAATATTAAAACTCGAACTGAAAATTGTTCCCCAATTATCGCAGAAAGCAATCATTCTAGACATTGGATATTAAGATTAATGAGACACAATAATCATTTGCAGCCCTTATTTAATTAGGTCTTATAATTGTTTAATAAGAATATTCTGAAAATTGTCCCCTTACAACCTATTGTGATAGTTCAAAGATTCTGCATCGTATTACATCATAACTTCCCAAAATACCCTCAATCTAATTCAGTCTGGCGAGCCGCCCGCGAGTAGCAGACAATTTTCGGCATATGAAGTGGGGTTATTTCATGATTAAAGCAAGCCTTATGCAATAACCCACCAGGGCTTGGCCTTGCCTCGCCCTGTGAAGTTTAATGAAACAGGGCTGTGTCATGAAACCTGCAAATTCTGAAATGCTATTTTCATTTGAGATGACTATTTGCAGGTTCAATCAGACTTTTAAAATCAATTAATACCTGATTAAATATTGCTTCTTTGCAAACCCACGAATGCCGATTAAAATTGGATGCCGCCCGCCAGAGGTCGGGCAGGCACGCTCGCAGTAATCAATTGTGAGGGTTGCGATTTATGTTGCATACCTTAGATCTATGTATTCTGCAATGCAACATAAAGGGAGCATAGCCAAACACCTTCTTACCAATTCAGAATTTTTAATTAGTTTATTTCATTATCAGTATCCTGTAATCTTGATTGTGTAAGCTACTCACATCTGGATAAGATAGGACAATAGAACTTTGATCAAATTTGCAATATATGGGAATAGAAGTTCCTGCTGAATATCCAGTTGTTAACCATAATGTTGAATTGAAATGAATTTCAATGCTTAAAACTCTTATTGTATTCATATTATAACCAGTAGGATAAGCGATCGCTGTAGTATTTCCGCTAGGATTTGTAACTCCAACTAATTCCCGGATTTCAGTAAAAACTTTCCCCTCTGAGCCTATCACAACTGTACCGTCCACATCGAGTGTTGCAGCAGGTTTTGCATTACCGATGCCAACTCGGCCAGAGTTATAATATATGAAGTTGTCTTGTGAGGTCCACTGGCTATTAATAATGGTAGGTTTATTGGATAAATCGTTGTAACTTCCACTTGTTGCTACAGCCGCAAAAGCTGGTTTTCCTGACACATCTGTCCAGGTAGGTACCCATCCAACTGTGCGATACAAACTAGCATGATTGCCCCAACCGTATGTTGCATTCCAATTTGTAATATTCCCTGAAGTGATAACATTTGCAGGATGTGATGTAGTCATGGCATTAGTAATTCCATAACCCGCAACTGTTGTTGGCTTACTAGTTATATCGTTCCAAGATGGTACATAAGAAATAGATCTGTAAAGACCGGCATGATTGCCCCAAGCATAAGAGGTATTCCAATTGGCAATGTTTAAGTTTGGTAAATTTGAAAGTGCATTATAATCTGCAGTTCCGGCATTTTTTGAAAACATAGCATAGGGGACACTTAACAATTGACTTGTTCCTGCAATAGTATAACTTGTACCACCTGTAGGATCGGTTTCTGTTTTCAGAAAATAAAGTCCGGAGGCCCAGTTAATCGAAGCAAATGTTCCTGTTATTGGCAAACCTGTTCCAATTTCCAGACTTACAAGTCCATTTGCATTTGTCTGTGGATTAGGATTATAAATCTCCTGATATATTACTGTTCCGGTAGCTGTTCCTTGCAAAATGCTAATTCTGATACCTACAGCCTGGTTTGTAACTAAAACTCCACTGGCATTTCTTACCACACACTGATAACTCATTTTTTGAGGTGCCTGAGCAAAAACACTAAAGGTTATTGAAATAACCATTGTGAGAGTATATAATTTATTCATACTAACTTATTTTTTAACGATTTTAAATACTTTAACTTCAAGGTTGTTTTTTATAACCTTCAGAAGATAAACTGAAGATGAAAGGTTTTCAAGAGATATCTCCGTTTCCCTGCTTTCAACTTTTTTATCCTGCAGAAGCACTCCATTGATGTCATAAAGCCTGAATCTCATATTTTCATAATCAGGAGATTCAAAAACAAGTTTCGTGATTCCTGCTGTCGGGTTTGGGGAGACAAAACATTTGAGATTGATATCTTCAGTGTTTCTGATCGCAGTTACAACTGAGATCTCATAGGGCTGTTGTACTCCCTGGACTACAGTACCATTTGTTCCTGAAAAAGTACTATAAAGGATCTGACCAACGGTATAACTGACGGATCCTCCGCTGCCGCTGGCATTTCCTCCTGTGGCTGGAATGGTTTGCTGACCTTGTACAATGGCAACGCAGAAACCAAGATGGAAAATAATACTTAGTATTTTCCTTTGTTGTTTCATCTTTTTTTGATTTAGAATTTGATAATCAGATCGTCAGGACAATCGTGTAAAAGCTAACCTTGTAGCGTTTCAAAAAGAACTCTACCTTAATTTTGGTAGATAAGATAGATCAACTTGATTCAAAATCTTTTTAAAATGGTATTTGAATTAATTATGTTAAAGTTATGAAAGACAATAACACAAGTCAAATATAAATCCTTCCACCAAGAATTAACTCAGATGGGCGAAATAGAATTTCGGTTAATAGTTTGCCTTATATCGATGACTAATAACTTTACCTTTCTTGACTTTTAAGAACAAATCTGATTCATAACCCGGGGAATCATAATCTAATTTCAAGCGTTCACCAAATGGGACCCTTAACTCACCTGTATACCAGGTCGCTTTTATCTTCCCTGTATTCTTCGGGAAGAAGTATGCTAGCCCAACATCTCCCTCTAAAGTGTTGAATATAATTTCAATTAGGTATAAAACATTATCGGTTATCTCCCAGGTTGCAATGTATCCTCTCCAACATGAAGTCCTGAGTAATCTTATTTTTGGTTTTGGGTTCCAGATTGTCCAGTAAGTATCTAAAGGGAATGTCCATAAACTATAACGGACTCCCTTAATAATTATCGTATCAAGATCCTGCATTGTCATAATACTGTAAAAATAGTTTTGGTTTAGCACTTAATTACAATATTCTCTGCTTATGCGTATGGCATAAATACTTCAAGTTTAAACTTTTCAAAATTGTTACCACTGATGCCTGCAAAGAACTCCCTTATGAAAATATGATCAACAAGCCAGTAGTCTGGTTCATGTCTTGATAGATTCTTCCATTTTTTCTTATGAATCTCTATCTTAATCCCCTTATGAGAATTTATGTCATTCCTATCTGCACCTATATTGACACTCAATAGTCCCCCAAATCGCTTAATGATCTCATAAGCAGCTACAAATATCCGGTCACACTCACCGAATATTAATATCTCCTGCCCTGGGATACAGCCAAATACTTCAGTAAGTTGTTTCTTTTCATATTCAGTATAAGTAGGTTCCCTAGGATATTCCAGCTCTATAGAAAACCAACATGTATCTTAAATTACATACTTCTGATATCTTCTAAAAATCTCCCTGTACGATTCATCCAATCGTTCAGCCCTATATATACCAATACATGCACCAGCCATAACTGTTAATTTACATTATTAATAATGTCTATCCTCGATTGTTAGAAACTTAAAAACCACCCAACCAAGTCCCCTATTAAGGGACCTGGTGAATGGTATTAGTACTGTTGATTTTCAGTGGTTCTTGAGATTTTAAAGTTAAGTTAATAATTTATTTGCAGGCTTTTAGCCTGTGTATTTTGCAATGCAACATAAAGAGAGCATACCCGAACACCTTTAACTGTCAGCTATAGAACATATTTTTCGTATGAATAGACGCCATAATAGGATATTCTGTCTATCTATAGCTTATTTATTGTATATCTAACCCTTACATTATATAATCTATGATTATTATCATTTTGAGCGCTTTCAAAAATAATCGTATATCTATTATTTAAATTATCAATTGTTGCATTGGGGTTAAAAGATATCTGCCTAGCAACTGGTGAACTAGGTGAATCAGTTTCGGTTGATGTAGCTGAACCCATATTTACTCGGGTAATTCCATCAGAACTTGTTCTTCTAAAATAAATAGTCATATTATTGCTGCTGCAATCGACATAGTATATTCGAACCTCATCAACAATTGCACCATCAGGTAAATGAAGGGTTGCATAAGATCTCCAAGTGCCAGTTATTCCAGCAAAACAACCATATTCTTGATCTCCGTGTAAGGCCCAAGTCCCAATATCACCATTTCTTGGAGCAAATTCAGAACAGCCCACGTGATAATATTCGGTTTTACTATTTGAATATTTATAATCACCCGATACTTCAATATTCCCTATCACGTCAATTTTTTCTGAGGGGGTCAATATTCCAATCCCAACATTACCTGAGTTAAAGTAAATGTTACTGCCCGATGTAGTCCACTGGCTGTTAAGGATCGTGGGTCTGTTACTTAAATCATTATAACTTCCACTTGTGGCAACTGTTGCAAAAGCTGGCTTACCTGTTACATCGCCCCAGGCAGGTACCCAGCCAATTGGACGATATAATCCGGAATGGTTACCCCAACCATAGGCTGTATTCCAGTTGGAAATGTTTAATGACGGCAGGTTCGACAGATCATTATAATTCGCAGTTGATGCAGTTCTTGCATATAAAGCATATGGAACACTTAACAACTGGCTTGTACCTGTAATTGTATAACTTGTTCCTCCTGTCGGATCTGCTTCTGTTTTAAGAAAATATGGACCAGCTGCCCAGTTTATTGCTGAAAATGTCCCGATGACTGCATAACCACTCCCAATTTCAACAGTTAATAGACCATTGGAATTAGTCTGTGGATTAGGACTGTAGGTCTCCTGGAAAACCACGGTCCCTAATGGAGTACCCTGTAAAATACTTATTTTAATTCCTACACTTTGGTTTGTCATCAGAACTCCATTAGAGTTCCTTACAACACATTGATAACTCATTTTCTGAGGAGCTTGGGTAAAAACACTTAAGGCAATTAATAATGCCACTGAGAGAGTAAATAATCTTTTCATATGACTTTATTTTTTAACGATTTTAAATACTTTAACTTCAAGATTGTTTCTTAATACTTTCAGGAAATAGACTGAGGATGAAAGGTTTTCAAGAGATATTTCCGTTTCCCTGCTTTCAACTTTTTTATCCTGAAGCAGGATTCCGTAAATATCATATAACCTGAATCTCAAATTTTCAAAATCAGGAGATTCAAGAACAAGTTTAGTTATTCCTGCTGTTGGGTTTGGGTAGACTGAACATTTGAGATTGATATCTTCGGTGTTCCTAATCGCAGTTACAACCGAGATTTCATAGGGTTGTTGTACTCCCTGGACTACAGTTCCATTTGAACCTGAAATGGTACTGTTAAGGATCTGACCAACGGTATAACTGACTGATCCTCCACTACTGCTGGCATTTTCCCCTGTTGCTGAAATGGTTTGCTGACCTTGCATAGTGGCAATGCAGAAACCAAGCAGGAAAAAAATACTTAGTATTTTCCTTTGCTGTTTCATCTAATTACTTTTTTAAAGTTTAACTCTCAGATAATTATTAGACTAAAATGAAACTCGGATTATGAAATGGTCTCATAATGTGTATGTGAATTTCAAGAATATCAATTCATATTTATGTTTGTTAAACATTTAATTGAACAAAGTTATTCTATCAATATATCAAAGTCAAGTTAATTTTAACCACCCAACCAAGTCCCCTATTGAGGGACCTGGTGAATGGAATTAGCACTGTTGATTTTCTGTGGTTCTTGAGATTTTAAAGTTGAGTGGTACCATCTCAGAACAATAGTAAAGAAAATGCAGCATGACTCAACTAATTTTCAGGAGATCGTCTTTGTTAAGGTTCCCCAAAACATAATGTGCTGCAAATAGGGTGGTTCTTTTGTTTTGTATTGTTACAGTTGGGCGAGAAATTAATGACCGAAGGAAGGTAATCTCGAGAGAGAAGCGGCAGGGAAGCCCGGCTGGGCACACCTTCGCCCGCCATATCCGCCAACCGGATGAGACGGCGGTCTTTTTTATAAATTCTGTTTTTCTATATTATTCGGTTAAGAGATTAGAATCGCAGGCTACGGCGGGCTTTTTTTACCAGTGTTATCAATCGCTAAAACTGTACCGCGCTGTTATTAAAAATTAGAATGACCAACCCAGCTACCAAAAACCCAGGTCAGTCATCATCCCTTTGAACACAATATACTGATTATGTGTTTATTACATAAATGATAAAATTAAATAATTCTCTATTTAGCTGTTTATAAGCACTTTAAGATACTCTGGGTTTGAGATGAGCCTTAACACTTTAGAAAGAGAGAAAGTGTCTTTAATGCGTTAGAAATGGCCTTGTATGGCATTGCAGTTATGTGGTATGTAGTTGATATATAGTACTATACAGTAATTGATAAGAATTGGGAAATTGGGAGGTCTATTTGCATAAACTATGAAAGCTCTGTCCTTACTTCGGGTTACGGAAGGCAATTAATTAAACCGTCCGAGTTAGGTGGTCGTAGCAATTGTTATTCTTACCGTAATTGACTTTGTTTTCCGAACTATTAATTAAAGTTAGAGACCATTTATCCGCACCTTTTATTTTTTAAAACTGTCTAGGAATTAACGATATCAATTAGGATAACATAAAAAGGTCATAAATCTATTTTGGCAATTTGAATTCAACGTCTGTATAGTAATAAATATCCTTTGGTACTCCTCCCTGCATGCCAGGTTTCCAGTCGGGCATAAGGCTTAGAACTCTTAGTGCTTCGGCATCTAATAAGGGATTGATGGAATTAAGAACAGTAAAATCCTCCAGCTTACCACTTTTAGTAATAATAAATCTTACCGTTACAATTCCCTCAAATTTTTCTTTAGAAACTTTATCAGGATATTTTAAATGTTGAGTAACCCATTCTTTTATGGCTGCATCAGTCGCTTCCAGGGTAGTATCTTTTGCTTGTGGAATCTGTGGCATCTGCCCCTCGTCAAGAGTTCTGTGAAGTTCTTCTGCTTGATAAGCTGGGCGATAAGCTGGGATTTCTCCAACAACAAATACTGGAATGTCTTGTGAGCTTATTACTCTTTCCGGAATCTCAAATTTAATATTTACAGATGACTTATACGTAGTGGCAGTTCCCTTGTTTTTTGCAGGCATCCACTTTGGGGAAGCATTTACCGCTTTTACTACCGCATCTCCGAGTTCAGGATTCGGAGCTGCGTTTAATTTAACATTAGTTATTCTTCCGTCAAGATCAACTGTATATCCAACATGAACCCATCCTTTGATTTTCTCTTTCAAGGATTTTGATGGATATTTTATTTGACCGGCAACCCAAGAGGAGAAACCCATTGAAGCGCTCGATCTCTCATGACTAAAAGATGGTTGGTCATCTGGAGTTATACTTTGCTGGCCAGGGGTGGCTTGTTGGTGCATCTGACTTTTTGTGTCCTGAGCAATAATTTTGGTAGAGAAAAGAAATCCAGTTGCTAATAATACTGAGATTAGTGCAATTTGTTTTAAAATCGCGATTTTGAGAGAGGTTTTCCTATTCATTATTATTATTATTATGGTAATTTGAATACAACTTCTGCATAGTAATAAACATCCTTTGGTACTCCTCCCTGCATGGCAGGTTTCCAGTCCGGCATAAGGCTTAAAACTCTCCGTGCTTCATCATCTAATAACGGATGGATGGATTTTATAACAATAAAGTCTTCGAGCTTACCACTTTTCGAAACAATATATCTTACCGTAACTGTTCCCTCAACTTTTTCTTCGATAGCTTTTTCAGGATATTTTAAATTCTGGTCAACCCATTCTCGAATTGCGTCATCATTAGCTTGCAAGGTTGCAGCTTTAGCGAGAGGGAAATGAGGCAGTTTTTCCGCATCAAGAAAAGGGTGAAGCTCTTCCGAGCCTGGCACTTTTTCAATAGCAAATACAGGAACATCCTGCGAACTCGTCACGTTTTCCGGAATCTCAAATTTAATACTAACAGAACCCTTAACGGGAGAAAGGTCTTTTCCGGGCATCCACTTCGGTGAAGACTTTACAGCGTTTGCTACTGCTTCTCCAAGTTCAGGATCTGGAGCTGAATTTATTGTGACATTGGAGATTGTTCCATTAGAATCAACTGTATAGCCGATATGAACCCATCCACGAATTTTATTTTTCAAAGCTTCTGTGGGATATTTAATTTGACCTGCAACCCAGGAAGAAAAACCCATAGTAAAACTGTATCTGTCATGTTTAAAAGATGGAACATCTTCTGGTGTCCATTGGTGCTCCTGGGAAGATATGGTTAAGTTTTGTGTTGGATTTTTAGTATTCTGGGCAATTCCTTTACTGGTGAAAAAAAATATTGTAAATATTATTACCGGGACTATCGCAATTTGTTTGAAAAGTGCAGTTCTAAAAGATGTTTCCCTGGTCATCATTATTATTCTTTTTTTGGTTTCTAAATAATTAAATGAACTGGATAGAACTAATGCACTTGGATGCCTGGCTTTATCGAGCAATAAAAGTTGATAATCCTGGGGATTTGTGAATGTATTTACTACAAAGTCATCTGCTAAAAATTCATGGTTGAGTTGAATAGATTTTCTGTACAAGAATAAAATTGGATTAATCCATGCAAAAAGTGTTATAAATTCAATGAACAAAATATCCAATGAATGTCTTTGTTTTACATGGGCCAACTCATGGCTGAATATTTCGTTTTCAATTATCCCCTTTTCGAAATCTTTTTTATAAATGAAAATATAGTTCAGGAAACTATGAGGAACATGATTGTCTCTTGTTAATACAAGTTTTGAACCTTTGTAAGGAACAAAACCATTGTTTCTGATTTTCTTGAAAAGAACAAAAATGTTAATAATAAACCTACATAATAGAAATAGTGTTACAGCAATGTATATGAACAATATATAATTTACCGGAGTAATATTCTCATTCACAGAAGGTAGAGTCTGCTGTGAAATGGTGCTTTGAATGCTGCTGATTTGCTGATATACTATTTCTGGAATTATACTTGCTGGTTGTCTCGTTCTAATAGTAATTAAAGGAACAATGAAAGAAAAGACAATGCTGAATAACAAATAGAACCTGATAAATCGAAAAATCTTTTCCCTTTCTAAAACGAGATAATAAAACAGAATAAGAATAGAGGAACAAAGAATTGTTTTAACAATGTAAGTTGTCATTTCTTTTTTCTTTTGATTTCTGTGTCAATTATTTTCTTTAAATCCTCTAATTCTGAGGTTGTTAGATTACTCGTTTTTGTAAAAAATGATGCGAACTGTAATGCTGAGTTCCCAAAGTAATTTTTAATAATCCCATTTACATGTTTCGAAAAATAGTCCGACTTTTCTACAAGAGGATGGTATTCTCTTGAATTCCCAAACAAGGTATAGCCCACAAATCCTTTATCTTGCATTCTTTTTAATAGGGTAGCTATTGTTGTTGCGGCTGGTTTAGGATCGGGGAAGCAGTCAATAAGGTCTTTAAGGAATACTTTTTCTTTTTTCCAGATCAGTTCCATTATCTGTTCTTCGGTTTTTGATAATTGCATTTTCTATGTTTTGTTATATAATTCTACAAACGTAGAATTCATTTTTAATATAGACAAATTTTTTTCTAAATATTTTCATCAAAAGATTGATTTAGGTTATTTTTTATATTGTTCATATTAAAGTATGATAAGAGTTGAGCTTCAGTTAATAGGTTACAAAGTAGTCTTTAGTAATGATTTGAAAGTATCTCTATGTTGTTAGGTGGCGTTGCTTTTAAGTCCTGGTAAATGGACAGAATTTGTCATGCCATGATGATTCTGTCCAGATAAATTGGTCCCAATAAGTGGATGAAATTTGCTTGTCAGATAATATTGGTAGATGACTGAGTCCTGGTAGATGGACGGAATTTATGTGTCATGATAAATTCTCTAATGAAGACAGTGCCGGGGCTTACGAGCTATGCCACCTAACGGCCCGGTGGTATGGGGAGTTGCCGTCTGGGTCGGGGTTGGCATGAGTTTTTGCTCACCCGATCGAACTAGGGCTAAGTCTTTGAACTATGTTTTGAACTTCGATCGTTCGGGCGGGCAAAGTCCCGGTAAGAGGGCAGAATTTCAGTGTCACTATAAAGTTGCCCAGATGCCTTAGTCCCAACAAATAGTACGAATTTGTCACATCAAGATAAAACAGTCCAGATGGCGAGCAAAAAACCCGCCCGACCGAACGATGACGATGTCTTCTGCTTTAGGTCAGTACTTCGGTCCTTCGGGCGGGCAAGGCACCAGAGCGTCGGCCGGTAGGCCTATTGACTTTGTCTCGGCAGCAGGAATAGTCCGGGTGCAACAAAATTTTATAAGTTGGTTAATGTTTGCTCGCATTGACTTTCTCATCCATTACGAATTTGTCCGGGCTGACGAAGGCAATTCAGCAAACCGTCCGTGTTAGGTTTTCGTAGCAATTTTTTGTCAGTTTACTGTAATGGTTTTGTTTTGAAAATTTATATATATATATTGAAATACGATAAATATTATTTGTTATATAATAAATATATATTATCTTCGAGTACTTTTAATAATTAAAAAATTAGCAGTATGAAAAAAATTGGTAAAGAATCTATCATCAAAGTTCTCAGGTACGCAATAGATTTTACACTGGTTCTTCAATTTATTGGACTAACTTTTGGAGTAGTAACCATAATCGGACTTTTAACTAAAGGTCAGGCAGGTATTGTTACCAATAATGACTCACATTTTGCAACTATGTCTTCTGGCATCGGGAATGTTATGATTGCACTTCAAAATCCAAATCTTGGTGAACATATTGAGTTTATTAGCTATCGGTTTCATATGTTTATTTTACTTTACGGGTTTCTGTTGGTAATAGCACTAATCTTAATAACTTTTCAATTGAGATTCATCTTTAAATCCTTTAGTCACGATGGTTATTTTGATCAATCGAATCCAGGAAGAATTAAGAGGATTGCTATAATTATTTTTATTTGGGTAGTCGCTGATTATGCCTTAAGATTCATTCCACAAATTATAATCCCTGATTATTTTATTTCTTCAAGTGTCGGACTTAATTCATTTAGCCATGGCGGTCATTTCGGACTATTTGGATTTGATCTGAAAATGTTGATAGTTTCTATAATAATTTATATGCTTTCAATTGTATATAGATATGGGAATAACCTTAAAGAAGAAACCTCATTAACAATCTAAACTTTGTAAGATGGCTATAATAATAAATCTTGATGTAATGCTCGCTAAGAGAAAAATGAGGCTAAATGAGTTATCTGAAAGAGTTGGGATTACTCAATCCAATCTGTCAATCCTAAAACAAGGTAAAGCAAAAGCAATCAAAATTTCCACTCTAAATACAATTTGTGATGTTTTAGATTGTCAACCTGCAGATATTTTGGAATATAAAAGGGATGACTCCAAGTAAAACTTGAACGTTTGGTTTCGTAGCTCAGATAAGGTCCCGTTAATGAACAAAATTTATATGTCATGATGCCTTTGCTAAAAGGTAAAAAGTCTCGGTACCTCGATGCTATGAAACCTAACGGCCAGGTGAAATGATTAGTTGCGACAGTCCCGGTTCTGGAGAGTTTTTTACTGGTCCAGATAGATGATACGATATTGTCCCGTCATGATAAAGTTGGTAAGTTGGGCTTCAAAAAACTCGACAGCCAGAAAATTGTCCCGGCAGGTCTATTGACTTTGTCTTGGAAGCAGGATTTGTCAGTGTGACGAAAGTTTAATAGTTTACAATAATGTTTCTCCCATAGATTTTCTAGTTATTACAGAACTGTCCAGCATGCCGATAAAGGCAATTAAGTATACCGACCCAGTTAGCTGTAGGGTTTGTTTTAAAACTGTCTCGATTGCATGAATTGTCATGTTAAGGTAGCTTTAAAAGTCCCGGTAAGTGGCACAGATTTGTCATGATACAGTAGTTGATAGATAAACCAGTGGCTTTGACAATAGTTAATTTGATTAGATTGACCCTAAAATGCCGGAGTTAAATGCCTGCTGTATAGTTATGTATACAAAAAGTAGTCTGACCGGATAAATGTGGTCAAGACATGCGGCTTTTGCAGTTGATAAAAGAAGATATCACCTGCAGGAATATGCGTATCAACAGAATTAACCGCTTCCCTATTAGTTACAACTCAGAGGGAGGTTTCTTCTGCGCTGTTTTTGCGCTTAATAGTGCACCAAGATAAAGTATCACATACCTATCACAGGCCATACAGGCAACTGTAGATAGTTGACTACATTATACGACACGATCCGCTGAAGTGCTTATTGAAAACATTGTATCGTTTGAGTTCTTCTTCAGTATAATCGATTGCAACCAGTGACCGGATGAACCCGGTCCTCTTGATCTCGGGAGTTGAAACAAAACCTCGAAGCTCAATAACCGGAATGAGGGCACCTTGTACGTCACTCGGAGGAAGTGTCATGTAACCCAGACGTGCCATCTCTACAACAACTTTTCCCGACTTGATCTGTGCGAAGGCAGGATTTTCCCGGAAAATCTTTTGAATGTCAGGGCTGGACAAGACCTTCTTCGATAGCCCCCCCTCTTTTACTTCACGCCAAAACCGGTAACATCCAACCACATTGCCATCGAACCCTATAATAACCTGTATTTTGGCGCCGGGTCCGAGAAGGGGTAACCCTGCCAGCGAATATGTGTAGTTTACATACGCGCATGTATTCACATTTTTTGAAATATCGGAAGCAGGTCCTGAGGTCTCAGCCTTACCGAAAATGATATGGGAGAAACTGGCACGTTTATCTAATAATTTGTTGGCGCCAAGAAACCTGTCAGCGATGGCTTGCAGTTCTTTTAGATCTGTGATCTTCAGAACCTCCTTATAATGTTCGGATCTCTTCATTCCTGAATCCCAACGTATGGAATCAGAGGCATGGAACTGGTGCAAAATGGCATCCTGGGTGCGAATCGAGTACAAATCTCCTTCATCGATGACGTCACCTTTCATCTTGAAGACCCTTGCGAGGACTTGCATTTGTTTGAGGTCTGGCTCGCGTATGGGAGTAAGAAACATCGGGACTTGTTCAACATGTCCTTCAATCTTTCTGGGAAATTCTAATGATATTGACATATTAGCCTCCTTTTTAAGTCTTTTTTTTGAGAATTAACAAGCTCCTGAATGAAAGCATAGTGATGTAGGGTTTGACACTGCAGCCGGAGATGGATCCGTCCATTTGTCATTCCAGGAACTGACTGGACTGAGAGTATGGATATAGCCCCAGACGCAAGAGCCACCTTCAGTCTCCTGGCATGCCCACTTCCATGCGTCATCCATGTAGTGACCTGCATTCAGATATTTTGCGAATTTCTCACCGCGGTCATCAGAATCGCTTGTATTGGTCACAAATGCAAACATCGCCCGCAATCCTTTAAAGGTTGGTTTCCACCGGGAAGTGCCAGAATCGCTCATCGCTTCACAGGAATCGACGACAAGATATCTGCATTTCCCATTGCCAAGGGCCATTTCACTGGGGGCAGCATCTCCATTGTCGTGGTTGGCAACACCAAAATACAACCATCCGTGTCCGCTGAAAAACACGATGTCCACATTGTCCGCATATGAGGTATCGCCCCCTGATGGTGGGTTGCCTACTCCCTGCTGCTCAAAATCTGTGTCCCAGGCATTATCATTCCCAAAATTGAACTGTTTTATGCCCGACAGCTTGTTGTAGAACCCTTTGGCATTGTTATCATTGTTCTTCAGGTCATCGGCACGGCCATGGTAATCGTTGACCCATTCAATTCCAATTCGTTTTGCCATAACTCCTCCTTTTCTATTTGTAATTAACTGCTAATAAATATCATAAAGCAACAACTTTCATACAATTTCTAACTTTAATTAGGCCAAACACTTTCACTTTTCATTTATTGCACATGAATTTAAATATCATTAAACTACAACTTAAATAACAAAAACATTTTTAATATCTTACGTAATTTTAATCCCAAATAAATAACTATTCCCTCTTATACAACATAAAACAAAGCACTTACACATTTCTAATAACCTTCAAAGTTTACTAAAACTTTACCAAAAAGTCAAGTAATTTCACAACTTTTTTTAATATAAAATACCAAAGCATAACTATTTTAACAACTTGAGAACATCCAATAAAATATAAATTCAACATGTAATACCACCCAACTAGGCCAATTTTACAGTAAGGGTCAGAACTGCTTCTTCAATGGATATCGAAGTGCGGTCAAGAACCGATGAAAAAAAGTGTAGCCCCTGGCCGTCAAGTGAGCCCGTGAGCAAGACCCAAGGCCAGTCCACAGACAAATCAAAATCCGGGGGGAGACGCTGGAATGAATATGCTTTCATCTCGGATTCCAGGATGGTCCAGACTCTTGTAGCAGAACGGTCGAATGACTCCTTGAGTTCTGTAGCCAAGCGGAGGGCGAGTGCACATCCATCATGATCCAATAATTGCCACCATGTATCGGCGTCTCGTTCTTCGACAGTCTCAATGTCCACTCCGGCAGGTATCGGTCCGATCAATGCGGCGGATAAACCAGCTCCGTCAGCCAGACTTAGCTCCACCTTAGCGAAAGACGATGGAAGGTGGTCGTTTGAAAAACCTAACTCGGGCTTTCCATCTGGTCGATGGCGCACAATCACTTGCTGAGGCGAAAGCTCCTGTTCTCCATATCTTCGGGAAAAGTTTACAGCGGCCCCTTTTGCGGCCAGCAGGTTCCCGAGTGCCGGGGTTTTCCGTGCAGTTGGAATTGAGTCAAGGAATGTCAACGAAGTCTCTCGCTCAATCTCGTCCCTGCATATCTCATTCGCAAGCTTGTCTTGTTCCACAATCTCCAACACATGCGGAACTGAAAGTATATTTCGCAGACTGGCAACCGCCTGCATGTAGGAGACGGGCATGGATGCGACTCTGTTCGGCAGCGGTGTAGGCCTGAGCGGTGCACGTAATATTATGTCACGCATGTGCTCGATCAGTTTGCCGTCCAAAGTAAACACCGACATATCGGCATGACATTCATTCTCGGATTTTGACATAAGTTTGTTCCAACAGATCACCTCTGACCCCGGGATTAGCTTGTCATAGAATAAAGCCTCAGAGATTTGGGAGGGCAGGAAGCGCGGCGGCAAGCCGATAGCACCGGACTGAAAAAACGCATCACGAGCGGCAGGTGACACAGTGAGAAGGGATTGCTCTGTTGCTGCCTGGAAGTATCGGTCGTCTTCCGGAATTCGTACCCTGCATATGGTTTCCTTTTCCGGTTCCAGCTTATAGATCGCAATGATATGTTGGAAGAACTCACCCTGAAAGAGCGGGACCGGATAAAAGTCCTTTGGGTGAAGAGGCAGCGGCTCAAAAATCTGCGGACAGGACGGAAGATCCCCTGAATCTGGTATGGGCGCGTCCAGTAAACATTCCGCCTCACAATAATTCTCCTGAAAGCCATCTGCTTCGGAGCGAATCGCAACCCGGATCCATTGGCTACCGTCGGCCGTTGGTTCCATGAGTGCTAGGGTCCTGATGACTAGGCTTCCACCCTGTGGGATTATCAATGGACGCCGAAAGTGGATGTTGCGTATAACCTGCAAGACCCCGGTCTTAGCGCAGGCCACAGCTGCTTCGGCCATTGCCTCGGCCGCCATCACGCCCGGAAAGATGGTCGTCCCTTCAAAAACGTGTTCCTCCAGATAGAGGTCGACTTCATTTGAGAGTGTAGCTTCAGCTACGATCTCTATCCCGGGAATCCAGCGTAAAATCTTTTCAAGGTAGCGTCCCCTGGCCATTTCCCCGTGGTGAAACAGGTTGGATTCAAGCTCCATCGTCAGGCGGCCAGTGATTACGAATGTTGAGACTGGTTGAGGATGTTCCACCAGATTCAGATAGGCGCTAGTTCCCTCTTCGATGCTAATCGGCGTCACTCCGGCTGAAAAAAGCATATCCAGAAGCCAATCAAGCCTTTTTCCCATCCCGATCCCACTCCAAACAGAGTAACCTAGTGACAGGCACTGAAGCCGGGGATAGGTGGCGCTGATGACTTGCAAGGAATTATCCAGCCAGGCATTCGCCAGTGTGTAGTCGGCCTGGCTTCGCATGCCTGTTTTGCCCAGGACAGAGGAAATTACGTGCAACACCTTGAGTTGCGCCAGGGGAATTGCCGTCAGCAGGTTGTAGAGACCGCGCGCCTTCACGCGGATGCACCGGAGGCAATCCTCAAGGTTCATGTCGCGAAAACTTCGCGGCTTGTTGATACCAGCGCCGTGGAGTATTCCTGTTATCCGCCCCAGTTCGTTCTCTATCACAGTAACCGCATGGCGGACAGCATCCATGTCCGTCACATCACATTCAATATATGTATGTTGAATGCCTTCCCGGTCTAACCGTTGAAAACTCTGGAGCATATCATCTGCCGCAGCAATGGAGGACGAATCAGGTTTGGGGGAGGAGCCAAGTAACGCCAGCTTGACATGAGTCCGACATGCGAGCTTAAAAGCCAATTCGCTGGTGATCCCCTTGGCTCCGCCAGTGACCAGCATTACATCCTCAGGTCCCAGACTTGGTGATTTTTCTGCCATGCAATGAACGGGAACAGCCACATGTGTCATCCTCTGCCCCTGCTCATCATATGTAAAGTCAGTTCTGTCGTCCTGGATTTGCAGTTCGTGTAAGGCCACATGTGCCCATTGCTCAGCGGACCAGACCATAGGCAGACTTATCCATTTGATATGAGCTAGTGGGTGCTCAAGCTGTAATGATTTGCAGAAGGCGGAGCCTGCTTCAAGATCCATACCGACATCTCCCTGCCCATTAGAAGGGCGCAACACAATGCAGTAAAGGCCATCCAGACCATTTTTTCTCCAGTGAACTGGCCAACCGAATGCGAGGAACAGCGTAGTAGCCATACCCTCAACACGGTCATCGAACTCGGTGAGAGAGCATTCGAAGAAGCTCTTATCGGTCCGAGGGAGAAGGACAATAAGGGCGACCAGATCGTGGAGCATTTCTCGATGGTGCAGAAGGGACCGTTCGTCCGCAAAGACAGGTGTAAGTCCGGCATCACTGATACAACTGGCGATCGCGAGAGCTCTTGGACATTCGGGTTTGGCGATGATCATCACACTCCCGCTTTTTGGCAAGGGGATCGGGTGGCCGCTCTCAAGTGGCGCAGCGGCTTCTTCCATCTGGAAAGTGCGGCACCATGGGCCGAGTCCGCCGGCCTGACTGGAGAGTCCTTCAGCCAAAGGACTATGGAGGATTGTGTCTATCATCTCGCCTAATCGGACATTGCTCAGGGTAGTGGGGCTTTCGGGTATCCGGCGATGAAGCCTCTGGCTAAGCGCGATTACCAATTGGGTGGTCTTGATCGAATCAAGGTTCAGGTCATCACGTAACTTAGTATCCATGGTGATCGAAGATGCTGGGAAACCAGTCCTTTGGGAAAGCCAAAATATGGACCAGTTCATGAGGGAACCCCTATCATTGTCTCCACTATTAGCGGCATCCTCAATATTTGCAGCAGGAACCAGTAGCGAAGCGGAAGAAAGGATTGTCTGGTTTGAGAGAGTAGTGTTCAATGTAGCAAGCGGTTTAACTAACCGCTCGCAGGGATTCACAATGAAAAGTGGCGCATAGTTGTCCAGAGGGAAGGGGCGACAAAATCGATGAGCAAACAGCCGGTCCTGTGCCAGCGGGAAACCCATAACGTATGCATTTGCCAGAAGGCCATTGATGAGGTGGAAACTATCTTCTCCTTTCAGGTCGGTCGGATGGCATTGGATTCGATCAGTTCCCAGAATGTCGCCCACGAGGCTGGAAAGGACATTCCCTGAGCCGATTTCCACCCATAACGTGGGCTGCGCGACACTGGCTTCGAGCACGGCATCTTCGAATCGAACGGGCTGGCACATATGCCTACTTAATAACTCTTTAAGATCAACATCAGGATCCAGAACTTTACTGGTCAGAGTCGAGATTACAGACCCTTTTATAGTATGAAAAGGAATGCCCGCTAATGACTGGCTAAATGCCACCGCTCCAGGCGCTACAATGCTGGAATGGAAAGCGT
>JGI20214J51088_10000164_pt1 | contig 48335 bp, 46 predicted proteins | sample WetSurMetagenome_FD_51088 | JGI IMG/M metagenome (IMG submission 51088) | reverse complement strand
GTATCCATAATTAATGTCGATTAACTCTGGATGATCCCCGACCACTCCATAATTGTCTTTGGTTTGATCATTATCTTGGATGAGATGATCCCAGACATGCCACTCCCACACAATCGTACCGCTTGTTGGACCGGTTGGTTGGACTTCGATGATATGGTCAGGCATTAATCCTTGATTGCCAACATAATCTGGATTTCTTCCTGCAGCAATAGCCTCAGCGCGTTTTTTTGTTTCCCAGGCGATCAACAGGACGTTGCCGTTTGGTAAAGATTTGACATCATGATGACTGAGACGCCCATTGGTATTGTAACGATAATCCCAATCAACCGCCCCATCCCATTGTATCTTCTGAACGCCACCACCAAAGCCACCACTCCCCGGACCTGCACCAACCCGTATTGTCCGAAGAACCGTCCCGTCGCCCGGCCACCATACAGCCGCACCAGGCAAAAAGCTGCTTGACCATATATGATTTATCGTCCCGTTGCTGTCTATTAAATATGTTGTAGAACTCCACATAGGCGCAAATAAAATCTGGCCGCTCAACGTTGTGGCAGATTGTTCAAAGGTTTGAGGTCCCTTCTAAATTGGTGAAGCAGGTATGATACTCATTCCTGATGACAAGATAANAAATGAANACACCACTATCCGAAATTTAGGAAAATATCTCATATTAATCAAATTNAACAGCACATTTATGTTCATATTATTTTTTCCCAATTCTTTACCAAATGGATNGTTTTCTATGCCTGACAACTATCCTGATATGACTTCAGAGTATTGGATTATTTGAAACATTTTTTAATTTTAGATATACATTCCATAATTTTTCAAAGAACAAATACTGAAGTTTATGTTTTATAAAAAATGAATGAATCATTTCCTGGAGAGAAAGCACGTTCATTGGAGTTTTTAGAATGACCGGAATGACGTCGAAATCGTTCGGATTATCTGTATTTTCTACACGTATGTATCCTTGAAACTCTGAATTTTTTTCATCAGGGGCTCTCACGCTCACTTGAACGGTTATTTTTCCATCCAGCGGAGTAAGATTTTCGCCGAATTCAGGGGTAAATGACCATGTTCCCCAATCAATGGTGGACACATTAACTCTCCAGTGTAATAACGAATCTACACCTCCGATGTTTTCTATCTGAAAACTACCATCGACGGTTTTTCCGCCGTGTACTTTGGTCCATGAAAGACTCCCTTCGCAATTAAGATTGGGAACATCAGGGTTTGGTGGCTCTTCAGGGGGGATATATTGGATTTTAAAAACATTGTTCATTGCAGGCGATGGATACGAATTGAGATATTCCCATACCGTGGTTCCATCAGGGGTTACTTCAAAAAACCTCCCCAAAGGCCCATTACAGATGAGAGTATTGCCATTCGGAAGTCTGGTTACACCACCTATAATAAAGGCATAGAAATCACTATCATAAATCCATGTTTGTACCGCAGGATCGTAGGCAGAGCCGGATTCAAGATCATACGTTCCACTGCTATCAACCGGTGGAGTAATTTCATCTATTGTCGTATGAACCAGCCCAATACGTCCCCCGGCGTTGTTAAAAACCAAAATATTGCCTGCTCCAGGATACCCTGTTTCTACCCACGATGCGTCGTGTTGGGCAAAAAATTTCTCATCAGCGGCATTTCCTGCATGATATGCCTGTGGATTACCCCAACGGTAGAGAAGATCACCACCTTTTCCGCCATTTCCGCCGATGTGACCTGCTGCTTCCTCGGTCGTCGTGCTATGGTCAATGACCCAGATTTCATTGAAATTACGAACACTCAGAAGGATTTGATCAAATTCAACATTATAATCGATTGAATTGGTATGAAGCCAATCAGCAGTGGTGTATCCATAATTAATGTCGATTAACTCTGGATGATCCCCGACCACTCCATAATTGTCTTTGGTATGATCATAATCCTGGACGAGATGATCCCAAACATGCCATACCCATACTATATCCCCGCTTGTCGGGCCGGTGGGTTTCACTTCGACGATATGGTCAGGCATCAAGGTATTTCCTACCAGTCTATCGGGATTTCTTCCTGCTGTAACCGCTTCCACCCGACTCTTGAATTCCCACGCAATCATGAGGACATTTCCGTTCGGTAAAGGATGAATGTCATGATGGCTGAGATAGTTATCCGTATAATATCGATAGTCCCATATCAATGACCCTGTCCAATTTATTTTTTGAACACCCCCGCCATCACCCCCATAGATGAAAGATAACTTTATCGTTCGAAGGAGGGTTCCGTCATCCAATAGGTACGCTGACTCCCCAGGAAAATAATTGCTCTGCCAGGTATGGGTCACTTCGCCTGCATTATCAATTAAATATGTTATGCCCGAATCCATAGGAGCAAACAGAATTTGACCATCGAGTATTGTTTTTTGAGAAGGTTCATCATATCGTTTTATTGTCTGAGATGTAGACATTGGGATAAAATTTATTCCACACAACAAAAGAACAATTGAAACTGCTACGATTTTGTAGGTAGAATATATTTTCATTTTAACTCTGCATTCCCTTATTTATTTGTTATTATCATTTGACTACCTATATATATGTTATGTTGCTCGGATTGAGTTTTTTTATAAAATATTTAAATTTCACACTAGTTATTTTACATAAAAATCATTTTTTTCTCCGAGGAAGTAATTGCGGGATATGACATCTGCCTCTGATATTCATAAGATTTAAATAATCGAGTGATCAATATCGTAATCTAATGGATTTTGACAATGCAAAAGAAATCGCTCTCTGTGTGAAAAATACACCGCTCCCAGGGTACACACTTCCCAATTTCCTTCGCCTTTTGACCCAGAATAAATTCAACATCGACGCCCAGTACATTCCGCGGATGATCTACTCGCTGACCTTAAGCACGGTGATGCTGCCTTTCTACATCAAAGAACGATTTCAATATGATAGACGCACCGATCAAACAGAAATCACCAATTCCCCGCTTTTCATCATCGGTCATTGGCGAAGCGGGACGACCTATCTTCACAACGCGCTCTCCATGGATAAAAACCTCGGATATTTCACCACATTTCAGGCATACCTCCCCGGGGTCTTCTTAGGGAGTGAAAAGGTGTTCAAACCGCTCGTTGCTTCAAGCATCCCTAAAAAAAGACCAATGGATGACGTGGCGATGGACGCAGAGTTCCCTCAAGAAGATCAATATGCGATCGGAGCATTCTCCCCTTATTCATACTACCATGGATGGTGTTTTCCCAAAAACATGGAATTGTATAACAACTCGGTCTGTATGGATGGTGTTCAGAAAGATACGATAGATGAGTGGAAACGGTATTATCTGTATCTTTTAAAGAAAATAACACTGCATCAAAAGGGAAAACAACTCGTGTTAAAAAACCAGGACAACACAGGGAAAATAAAGATATTGCTCGAAATGTTCCCTAACTCAAAATTTATTTATCTCTATCGAAACCCCTATGACCTCTATTTCTCAATGATGAAATTCATGAGAGTAACCATCCCCCGCTACTGCATTCAAAAACCACCGAAAATCGAAGACATCGAAGATAGTATGATGGATCTTTACGCTAGGATGGTCCAGAAATACATCAAAGAACGGGAACATATCCCCAAAGGAAACCTTGTTCAGGTTCGCTATGAAGATTATATCACCCAGCCCCTTCAGGAGATAGAACATATCTATGAAGCTTTACATTTAGAAGGATTTCGAGACGCTGAACCTGCATTTCGATCCTATATTCGTTCTCAAAAATCGATAAAAACTGATCGCTACATAATGAATGACGATATAAAACAAAAAATTAAGAAAAAATGGGGCTTTGCCGTCAAGGAGTTCGGATATTAACATTTAGCGAAGCACGTCTGTTTTATCAGGTCCATTTTGTCAGGATCTTTTCCCTGTTGAAAATCGCTTTTGCAAAATAGAAGAGCCCAAGGTCAAGACATCCGTACAACCCTGCGAACACACAGATTATAACCGGTGAAAGAAAGATAAATCCAGACAGCACTCCAAGCATTAGCACAACAACAGGCATGACAATAAACCCGCCAAGCTGTTGCGCCGCCCGGACGTCACTGACTTTTGAGGAAACCAGGACACATGCAAGAACACTCATCAAACAAGCGGTCGGTGCAAGTAAGAACATCGATAAAATCCAGGTGATGTTCGGCAGGAGCGGATAACCTACCTTTGGGATAAGTACAACGTCGAGCAACACGACTCCTAAGGTAAATGCAAGCAGCGTCGAGCCCATCGAGGGGATAAACGCGGAAAAAATCTTACCTGCGAGCAACTCACCATCGGTCGTTGGCGTCGCAAGCAATGGCTCTAAACTCCGGTTGTTCTTCTCTCCGACAATGCTGTAGGTNGCAATGATCGTCGGGAGGGTCGCAGGCACAATGATAAAGATCATGAGCACCATGTTAAACATCATCGGAAGGACCAGATCGATTTCTGATGGTTTTGTTTTCGTAAACACAAGACTTGATGACACCGCAAGGATGTATCGTCCATCCAACCCTGTTCCTTCTGAGCGAATCACGGTGACGTTCATGAGATATGAACTCGAAAGTGAACTGTTTTGAATCGTTGAATCCATGACGGTTGTGTTCTCAAGAACGCACGAATCGATGATGCAGTTGCTAAGATGAGTGTTCATGAGAGTCATATGATTGAAAACCGTTGCATTAAAGGAAGCATTCTCTACCGTCTGATTTGTCCATGGTGCAGAGGCATCATCAGGCAGGTTGCCTATCTGAAGGAGTCCGTCGACATCATAGGGTCTTTCAAGCGGAACCATGGTCACCATCGGCACGAACATGGCCAGCGGTAAAACAACTCCAAGAACAATTGGCATCGCGATGATTGACCCGATGACAAGTTTCTGTTTCTTGAACTCGTCAAGGTCCTTGCGCATAACAATCCATGCGTTCCTCCAGCGCATCACTGACCACCCTCCTCGATGAGTTTCAGATAAACGTCTTCCAATGAATGTTCCTCCTCAGTGACAAATTGGACTTGAAGACCCTGCTTCATCAACCAAGAAACCACCCGNGGGTTGTCTTCTTCCGGGTTTCTGACATTCAACACCAGCTGATTCCCTTTCACCTGAGCTTGCGAGACAAATTCAAGACATGAAATGTCCTTCATCAAAGTGGAGGGAATCTTCTGCAGTGTAAAACTGACGGTACGCGCAAACAGCCCCCGCGCCAACGCTTTTGGGCTTCCAACCTTAACGATTTTGTTTTTCACCAGCGCGACCGTGTCACAGATACGTTCTGCTTCAGATAGATTATGCGTGTTGATAAGGATCGTGTCTCCTCGGGATTTCAGCTCAAGGATATACTCCCGGACGGTTTTTGATGCTGCAGGGTCTAGACTTGCGGTCGGTTCATCCAGAAAAATATATTTCGGGTCATGGATCAATGCTCGTGCAATAGCGATCTTCTGTTTCATCCCTTTAGAAAACCCGCCAACCGGTTCGCTACGCCGATCCCACAGACCAAGATTCGTCAACGTCGTCCGAATCGACTCTTCGCGTTGCTGCTTTGGGACACCGTAGAACTGACCAAAATAATCAAGGTTCTTGTACGCCCCAAGGGTTTCATATAAACCAGGCACCTCTGGGAGAAGACCGATCATGCCACGGATTTTCTGCGCGTCTTCTTTTTTGCCAATCTCTAATGAATCGATCTGGGCAGCACCCGCGGTCGGTCGGATGAGGCAGGAGAGCATCCGCATGGTCGTTGTCTTCCCTGCGCCGTTCGGCCCGAGAAGTCCNAAGATACAGCCATCTGGAATCGTTAAAGAAAAATCCTGTATCGCGGTGATTGAACCAAATGTTTTTGTTAACCCGTCACAGATGATCATTCCACACTCACCCTTTATTCTAAATAAGTAAATGCCCTATATTTTAAAATTCNTTATAAACATAGCAGATGAAAAGAGTTACTTCTCCTTTACAATACTCCCGCGACACGATCTATATGTCTTAAAACCACGTTTCTACAGAAGACATAAATTATCTCCAAAATTTTATATACAGTTCTNCGTTTCTCCTTAATGGGATGCCGGATATCGGTTACNTAGGAGCGGATATGCTTCATAGTGGAAAGGGATGACTGTGTATCTTAAACAAGTGGAGATGGAGAATTTTAAGTCCTTTGGACATAAGTTGACTGTACCTTTTTACCCGGGGTTTACTGCGATTACCGGACCAAATGGATCTGGAAAAAGTAACATCGTTGATGCGATTCTCTTCGTGCTAGGTCCGAGAAGCTCCAAGGTCATGCGAGCAGGTCGACTCACCGACCTTATATTTAACGGAGGAAAAAACCGGAAGAATCCATCAAAATATTGTAAGGTCTCGTTGGTGTTTGATAACTCACAGCGGAAAATGCGGATCGATGCTGACGAGGTAGTCCTCACCAGGCTGATCAAACGAGCCCCTCTCAAAGACAACCCGGATAACTACTACAGTTACTTTTACATCAATGATCGAGCAGCGTCGTTCACGGAGTTTATTGACCTTTTAACCCATGCACGCATCTCCGGTGAAGGTTACAACATCATTAAACAGGGTGATGTTACTAGCCTTGTCGAGATGGGGTCTGTAGATCGAAGGAAGATTGTTGACGGCATCGCGGGTATCAGCACGTTTGATGCGGATATCGAAAAGGCGGAGACGGAACGCGGGGACGTTGATAAAAACCTTGAGCGTATCGACATCATCCTCAATGAGATCACCAGCCAGATTCGTCAGTTGAAGAAAGACCGAGACGCTGCGTATCAGTATAAAGAACTGAAAGACAAACTCTACGAAACCAAAGCGATGATTGCCTATAAGAAAAAACAGGAGATAGAATCACAGATATCTGAAGTAAACAAACAGATAACATCCTATGAGACTGAACAAAATAAGTTCGAAGAGCGGAAGGAAAAACTGAAGACTCATTACACGGAATTGCAGCAGAAATTAGATGAAATCGAAAAAAAAATCGGNGATGCTGGCGGAAATGAGGCAAATGATATTAAAGAAAAAATTGACACGATGCGCTCTGAGACCATCAAAATCGATGAGCGTGTCAACTACTCAAACGATGAGGTAGCTGAGAAGAAAAAAGAAAAGAAAGAATTGGAATCATCACTTGAGGAAATCACAAAAGAGCTTGAAGACTACGCCACCCAGAAAAATGAGATGACCATAAAAATCCAGGATATCGAAANAACGTTAAAGACAAAAGAAACGGAACTGGGGAAGTTACGGGAAGAAATCGCACAATCCGATGACACATCCATGGATATCACCAGAGAACTGGTGAAGATGCGGGAGGAATACAACAATAAACAAACAGAGACACATGAGCATGAGCTNAAACGAGACCGACTGAAGGAAAAACTCGATGGCCTAGACCTACAGANCGCTGAGTTGCAGGAGACAAAATCCACCTATGAGTTTGAGCTTAAAGATATCGACTGGCAGGTCAGTGAGCTTCATAAGGGAAAACAAGAGAGCGGCAAAAAAGTAAAGGAATCAGAAAAACAGCTGTTCGAGAAAAAGAAACGGGAGTCAGAAATCACAGAACAACTCGCTGATCTGGAAAAAGCGATTCTGAAGATGCAGCGAGAACAGTCGAAGTTGCAGGCGGAGCGCGATGCAGCACAAACCATAGGTGCAAAGTATAATTCAGCGGTGGAATCCATTCTTGCTGCTCGTAATTCTGGTGAGTTGAAAGGGGTTCGTGGGACGATTGCTGAACTTGCACAGGTCGATGAGAAATACAAATTATCATTGGAGATTGCTGCTGGCCCTCGAATGCAGGCAGTCGTCGTCGAAGATGACGCTGCCGCAGCAGAAGCAATCGGATATTTACAGAAAAAAAAGCTCGGGCGGGCTACATTTCTACCGATCAACAAAATGATCGTGGGTAAACCGCGTGCACAGTCGCTGATGACGGTGAAAGATGAAAGTTCCCAGGGGTTCGCGATTGATCTGGTGAGCTTTGATCAGGATTATCGAGGTGCGTTTTGGTATGTGTTCGGCGACACGGTGATTGTCAGTACCCTGTCTGATGCACGACGACTCATGGGCGGCGTCCGGCTTGTTGACATGAAAGGTGATCTGATTGAAGCTGGTGGTGCGATGGTTGGTGGAAGCCCTCCCAGCGAACGACTGTCGTTTGGCAGTGCTGATCAACGGACACTTGATGAGATTACCCGACGTTTAAACGGGGCGATCCAGAGTCAGGATTTGTTATCTGAGGAGCTTGCCCAGTTGAAAAAGGACATCGGTGAGCTAGAGAATGTGTTCCGAACACTCAAAGGCGAGACCGATGCGGGGATGCAGACAAAAGATTTTGATGTGCGAAGGAAAGAATTCGCAGGAAAACTTGATATTCTTGCCAGGGACCTTGAGGTAAAACAAAAAGAAAGGGAATCCATAGATACAGAAAATACGCAGATACTGATCTACCTTGAAGAATGTCGGAAGCGACTCAATGATCTTAACGCGCTGAAAGAAGAAAAAGGAAAACATCTGCTGAAAAGCACGAAAAAAGAAGTCGCTCAGGCTATGCGGAGCCTTGAAAAAACCGTATCAGAGCTTCAAGAAACTGTTCTGAAACTTCATAGTGAACAAGAAACGATTCAGAAGAAAATCGAGTTGCTTGATGAACGTAAGACCGAGCTTACCGAAAAAATCACGACGAGTGATGCTGATGTCGAGACATTGAAACAGACCGTAATAGCTTTAAAGGAAACCCGGGTAAAAGCTCAAGATGAGTTAAAAGCGCTCATGACCGTCGAGGAGACGATGAGCGGAAAGACCAAGGAGCTTGCACTAGAGCGCGATACGCTCTACAAGAAGACCGTCGGCATCGAAAACGAGCTGGAAACCATCAGCACAAAGACCGAATCATATCTTGATTTAGTCGCTCGCGCGAAATACCGGTTACCGACTCTTGAGGACTCAAACAAAGAGCTTGACCAGGAGATCGCATTATATCATGTGGAGATAAAGGAGACGAAACTGCCTCCTATCGAATCCATGAAAGAAACGATCCTCTCCGTGGAACAAACCATGCAGCAGCTTGAGCCGGTGAACATGCGAGCACTTGAAGAATATGAGCATCAGATGGAGCGTAAAAAGAAATTCGATGAGGACGTCGGGCATCTCAATAACCAGAAGAAGAACCTTGTCAAGCTCGTCGAGGAGATAACCAGCAAGAAAAAAGAGCGTTTCTTCGAGGTGTACGATGAGATCAACAAGAACTTTAAGGAAATCTATGCGCAGTTATCTGAGGGCGGGGAAGCTGAGCTACTGTTGGAAGATGAGGAAAACGTCTTTGATGGCGGGCTGACTATCAAAGCCAGACCCCATGGGAAGAAGGTCCTGCGACTTGCTGCACTCTCTGGTGGGGAGAAAAGTATTGCTTCACTCGGGTTCATCTTTTCGATTCAGCAGTATGACCCAAGCCCGTTCTACGTGCTTGACGAAATCGACATGTTCCTTGACGGCGTGAACGCCGAGATCGTCTCACGGATGATCAAGAGTCGAGCGGAGCATTCACAGTTCATCAGCGTATCACTGCGTAAGATAGCATTGAAAGAGGCAAACTACCTTTATGGTGTCACGATGCATGATTCCGGTATCTCTGAGATGATCGGAAATATCGACCCTGATTCAGTGGGGCCAAAGGGTGAAATCAAGACAATACGACAGGAGGTGCTCCCGCATGGAGCTGGATAACGACGTAATCAACCATCTTTTATTCCATAAAGCCTTAATTGATGAAAACAACGATATGACTCGGATGAACCAGTACCTTGAGATGGCTAAAGCAGCTGCCACCGGGGAGTCTGATTCTATTGAGAGCCCGTTTGACCGATCGGTCTATCTTGCGTTTGATTTGGTGCTGAAACAGCATATGAACCCGTGGGATATCGACCTTGTCGGTTTCTCATCAATGTATCTGAAACGAGCGAAAAAAGAGAAAATCGATCTGATGACCGCAGGGAGGATCATTTATATGGCATGGAGGGTCCTGCGGATGCAGAGCGATCATCTCGTGGTGAATATGGAGACCAAAGAAGAGGAAATCGAACAAGGTTTCGGCTGGGAGGATATCCCAACCGCCACCTGGTTGGCCAACGATGACGAGTACTCCTACACCAATCTGCTCATGAAGATGCCTCAGTCGCCCCTTGAGGAGCCGCTACGTCGTGATTCCACCAGGAAAGTCACGCTTATCGAGCTACTGAGTGCGTTTGATGAGGTGCGCAAAGAATCAGAGCAATACAAACTCCTTGACCACTTACGACAGGAAGAGCGCATACTCCTTGAGCAGAAGGCACGCAAAGCGATGAAAGGCTCAGCCCATGAGGACCACTTGGAGGAAGATGTCGCATCAGTGTGGGAACGGATCTGTCAATTCCCGAAAAAATCCATGAATTTCACTGAACTGTGCGAGGTCGACAGCCCAGAGGAGCGTATTAAGACGTTTATCTCTATTTTGTTCCTTGCGTATGAAAAAAAGATCATGGTCCATCAACAGAAGTTCCCGTACGGAGAAATTTTTATTAAAACAATAGGATATACATGAGAGGAGAACAGGTATGAGTGTAAAAGAAGATCGCTTGGTCGAATCATTGATATTCTCTGCAGGTAAACCACTCAGTGTCGAGGAAATCCAGGAGACGACCGGGTTGCCACCGAAACATGTCACTGAAGCTATTGAACATCTTATGCAGTCCTATAACATCGACCGCAAAGACCAAACATCCCTTGAGGTCGTAAAAGCTGGCAACAAGTTTACCATGCAGGTGAAAAAAACGTTCACCGATCAGTCGATGATGGTGGCAAAACCTGAGATTGGAACTGATCTGTTAAAGACCCTGGCACTGATTGCGTTTCATCAGCCGGTGAAACAATCAAACCTGCGCCATATGATCGGGGAGCGGATCTATGCTGATGTCGATCAACTGATGAGTCTGCATCTTATCCATTCGGCGCCACATGGCTCAACTGAACTGTTAACCACGACACGGCTGTTCCCGGAGTATTTCGGTATTGATTCGACAAGACCAGAAGAGATCAGAGAGTTTTTAGCAAAAAAGGTCATCGGACATGTGGTGAAAGAAAAATCTGTTGAACCCTCCGAAAAAGAAGAATCTCTTTCTGAAGAAAGCGATGACGAAGCCCCTGTTCAATCACAAATGAAAAAGGATGAATGATCCATTCTTCCATCTTTCTTTGAAAAATAAGTAATTACTGAAGCGTAAATTTTTAAGGGAACTGGTGATATTTGATTTGAACATGGGAGCGAGACCTATGGTGAATTGTTCGAAGTGTGGAACGAAAAACGAAGATGATGCAGCATTTTGTACGAAATGTGGCGTGTCCTTGCATTCTGATATAGGGTCTACTATTGAACAACATGCGAAGCAATTTGCACAAGATATGGAGCAGGTCGGTAAAAAAGTCGGAGACCAGATGGCACAGGCAGCAAAAAAAGTCCATGAGACGACCCAAAAAGAAGCCCGACAGTTTGAACACCGAATGGATCGAGTGAATCGTCATGCGGAGAATTGGTATAATAAAACCTTTGGCCCGTTCGGACCATTGCTTGAAAGCTTCATTTTTTTGATCGTGTTCCGTGTCGCAATCATGGTGATGGAACTTCCTAATGTAGATGCCCCAGACGTACACATCATTGCTACCATCCTTTTGCCATATATCTTACCGCTCTTTGCATTGACACTCCTTTCAAATTACACACAATATCTTTCAAAAAAATTCTTCAAAATCAAGGTGTTTTCACCGCTCTTGTACGCCATTTTTTTTGTCCTGCTCTTCTGGATTGTTTCAAAAATCCTTTACGATGCAAGCACTCAATTTACTATCATAGATCTTCGGACTGCGGCGCTTTCGCTTGAAAATAGTCTGCCGACAGTTTTTGTCTTCGTCCTTCTTATTGGGTATGTGATTTTGGTCCTAAGTTTGCCAAGGGACCAAAAGGAAAAACCATAAAAAAGGGTATAGAATATATGAGTCTCTGATGATTGGTTGGAGGTCAAGGTATGGTATATTGTGCGAAATGTGGAACAAAAAATGAAGATGATGCTACATTCTGTAAAAGCTGCGGTGCTTCGCTGACCGGTTCCAGACCAGAGTATGACCGGCATCGGGATCAACGATGTGAAGAAGAATGTGCTGGTGGAAAAGGCGGCCGCGGATGGGCGATGTTCTGGGGCGTCATTATCATCCTGATTGGTCTTGCGATTCTCTTTGAAGTGGTCCTCAAAGATATGGCGAAAACCTATTCGGCTCTTTCATGGGTCAATTCGGTTCAATGGAACTGGATTTTCGCGTTTGTCATTGCGATTTTCATCATCATCTTCGGTCTGCGTATCGTCTCTCGTCGTTAAACAGGGGCCGTATACATTTTGCAGGATTCTGAACAATTGATACAGTAGGCTCTATGATACCAGGATGAGAGCTGTATCCTCGTATCAAGCCAAAGAAAACAGAGTAATATGGTAAAAAAACCATACACAAATGTTCCAGTTAGTCCTTCGACAGCTATCGTGATTATGAAAAAACTAATCGGCAACATACTATTGATAAAAACATGGAGTATCGCAGATTTCCTCTGATAAAGGATTTCAACATACACAACAGGGAGGATCAACAAACCAAGTGCAAGCAAGACATACGACACCGCTTTTGTAAGCTGAATATCTACCGCCAAATAGAGGATCATTAAAAGGATTGAAGCACATAATCCAATGAAGAGACCAAGGCACCCTGCGCACCAGGTCTTCTTTTTCCATTGAACTGTATGATTCTGAAACGTTGGACAATCTGGATGATGACCCTCAAACGATCGTTTTACCTGCAGTGCCATATTTTTTTCTTTGTTTTTACCTTTTGAAAAATATCGTCGTACCCAATTGGGATATAACGTAAAAGAAATGCCGACGATGCAGCAGAGGATAAACACACTTGCAATCCCAGCTTTCTCCGGTAAAGAGATGGGATGGGGCAATGTCGTACTCACGATTAAAATAATCAATACCGTTGCGATAAACGAGAATGTGAGATACGCACAAAGAGTCTTTGTGTATCTCAAATTAATCTCCTCAATTTTTCAAGGACAAACTGACCTGCCATATGTCGGTACATTGTTCGTTTCAATATGTTTTTCGAAAGCACCCCTGCAATACCCTTGGTCACTGACCCGTAAAACGCGCGGTAACAACGCCAGAGTTCCTCCTGGACTTCGCTTCTCGTCAGTGATTCTGTGGACATGATCGCATGTGCCATGTCGTAATTGGCGTAATTCGTATCTTCGATCCATCCGTTTTTTTTCGCATTCTCATAATAAACAGTCCCTGGGAACGGTGTGAGTGTGGTATAAATCGCAACATCCGGGGCAAGATCGACAGAGAACTGTCGGAGCCTTTCGATAGACTCATGGGTATCTCGCCGTGCGCCAATCACAAACATCGCATGAGCAAAGATATCATTTTGTCTCAATGTGTTCATCGCGGTATACGCATCCGAGGTTTTTGTCCCTTTTTTATATTCTTTCAGTGTCTCTTCAGAATCATTTTCCACACCGCACATGATCCAGTAGGTGCCCACCTCCCTGAGCTTTCCGATGAGGTCCTGATGATGTGCGATATCATCGGTTCGCGTCTGGAAAAAGAGCATGATGTCATCCTTGCATCGTTTCTGTTTGAGCTCCTCATACAATTGTTTTCCCCGAGCGCTAAGCTTCATATGATCATCAGCAAGCCAGAGGAACACGCCTCCGTAGGTTTCGTTGAGGAATTCAATTTCATCAGCAATGCGTTTTGCTGACTTGGTCCTCCACCTGCTCCCCCAATGATTCCATTGTGTACAAAAGGAGCATTGGTGTTCGCACCCCCGAGCACCTTCTAAAATCATGTATCTGGTGTTCCTTCCGGCCATCATCGTGAAATGATAGCGCTTCAGGTTCTCTTCCACCAGATGATACGCTGGATACGGAAGTGTATCAAGATTTTCAATTAAGGGACGTGCTGGATTATGTATGATTTTATCATTTTTACGATACGATATCCCTTGTACTGCAGTTATTTTTCCTTTGTTTTCCAGTGTTTTTATAAGATCAACGACCGTCAGTTCCCCTTCGCCTCTCACGATATAGTCGATCTCAGGAAAACTTTGTAAGGATTCATCCGGGGTAAACGAAAAATGAATACCACCCACTATTGTCACGATATCTTCGCTGACGGTTTTTGCTATCTCACAGGTTCTTGCGCAGGTATATGTGTTTGTAGTAAACCCTGAGGTAAGGACTATGGATGGATGTGTGGATTCGATGTATTTCTGAAGACCCTGCCAGTCGAGTTGATCCGCTTGACAGTCAACGATATCGATGTCAACTCCAGGACATTCTTGCTCTACGTAGGCGGCAAGGATCAACAAGGAGGATGGCGGAGGAAGGTACTCCCCCATGACAAACCAGAAGTTCCGTGGTGGTTCAACAAACAGAATCGATGATTTCATCAGCATCAATTCAGATAACCGACGATATATAGAAATAGATTTTTATCGCGACGCTATTACGAATTTTGAAAAAAAAGAATGGAAAGAGGGTTTAAAAGAACTTCAGCACATTTATTTCCTTGAATGCGCTGTTTCCCTCTTTGTCATACGCGACAACCTTGATGGTGTAGGTGAAGAATGCTCTGTCGCTCCACGTCCACCCGTACGGTGCGGTCATATCGGTAGATTGTAGTTGCTCGTCAGTATAGAACTCCACGCGGTCAATGCCTGATTCATTGTCTGTCGCTGTCACGTTGACATCGATCTTTCCGATGATGAGGGGTGATTTCAGTGCGAGGATCTGCTTGTTCATGAAATACAATGCATTTACCGGTTTAGTGATCGCAACCGTAGGCAGTGTAGTATCTGGCACCGGGCATATGACGACTGCCTGCTCAACGACCGTATAATTAAACCCTGCCTGATAATCGGTGAGCCACCATTGACAGTTGATATCAGACTGCGGAGAACCAATGGAGACGTTGTAGATATCATGCGAGACTTTTGCCGCATCATTATGATCGTCTGGCGATGGATTAGCGACATTTAAGGTAGGATCACTGAACGCGATCATAGATTCTTCAGAGTTTACTCCAGCGCAGGTCACGTAGTGTCCCTCTCGTCGCTCTGAGTGTGGAGGCGGGTTGTAGTATTCTGTTTTGAATGTCCAGTCAAAAGGCGAACCGTATGGATCGGTCGGCACGTTACGCATCCATCCTTGGCCCGGTAGATAGGGGTTTCCGACATCGTAGAACCATTCATAGTGATAACCGGAGACGAGCTGGAAGACATCAAAGTAATACAGGGATCCTGGGTTCAATTGTACCGCGGGGTTAAAGTTAAATTCAACCCATGTCGGAGCGCCAAGGACACCAGGATTCATCACTACGGTTCCGATGGGGCTAGCTGGTGGAGGAGCGTTGTACACATCGATTTGGATGTCGCAAGCGTCGCCGACGCTTTGAAGAAGAATCTGGATCGCATCAAGTCTCGTTGTTGTTGGGATAAATTCCTGGTAATCGGTCCAGGGGGCTACCTTACAGAGTTCGGGCAGTGGTCCATTGATTTGAGATTGATCGATAAATTTAGGACCGATGACAAAATCATAGGAGCCAAGTAAAAGGATGACGTTCTGACTTCGCTCTATTTCACTTTCTATGAAGTTAAAAGTTGGTCGATCATAGGTTTGCACGGTAAATTTATCGGTAAGACCGGTTGTGTTAAACCAATCGGTTATCGCGGATTGCATATCCCCGATATAGGTTGTTCCTTTGTCGGTGGTGTTCATTGCTCGTGCGAGAGATTCAATAAGCAACGGAGCATTGGCAGTTGCATGGTCGTCACCAGCGCCATAATTTTGGACGAGGGCGAACTGATCCTGACCGTCACCAGGGGTACCTGCTGGGTCTGCGAATTTAGAGTCAAACCACCAGAAACAATTCGCGACTGCGACCGGGCCGCAGAAAATCCATTCTTCAACATCATCACCAACGGCAGTGCTGTTCAGATAACAATCAGGACCTGGAGCGATGCAGTTTTCAGCGATATTGTACACATCATCTCCTGCAACCGTTGAATCAATTATTCCATTTGGTCCAGGACTTATCTTTTTCCAATGATCCTGTTTCTGGTCAAAATCAGGTATCCCTTGAGGCGCATAGTTCGGATATGATGGTTTCCAGTACCATCCTCTGCTTTCCATTGGGTTATCAGTACTTTTCACAACCGACGAGTTCATTGCCTGTGCTGAGGTTATCAAAAGAACGAACAACACAACCAGAGAAACAACTACCTTTACCATTTTGTTCTTTTTCATTTCTTTTCCCTCCAATCCTTCTTTATCTAATTAGTATATATAACGGGGAAATGAGAAGATGTCCTTCCTGCCTCTACTTTCTCCCCCGTGTAACAATGTTGTATAAAAAATAAATTCAACATGTATTATATATAATTTGTTCTAAAGAAAATGCCAAGCACTTTAACAATTTTTTTTTCCATGATCCTTGATTTTATTTTTTTTATTTCAACTCGATGCGCTTCCCGGTGTTCATATAATAGATCTCCTCAGCCATATCGCAGGCATGATCACCACAGCGTTCCAAATATCGAGCGACAAGGATGTAATGCGTGCATATGGTAATATTCGCGGGATTCTCCATCATATAGCTTACACATTCACGAAATACCGAGTAACGTAGCGAATCAACATCGTTATCTCGTTCCGAAAAATCCTTTATTAAGGAAAGATCTCCGGTTATAAACGCAGTACGGGCATCATTTATCATTTTGCAGACGATTGCGTTCATATGTGGGATGGTGACGATTTTTTTGATGTGAGGTCCGGGGTAGATTTCCTTTGCCACATTGGCGATGTCTTTCCCATACCGTCCAATACGATTTAGATCAACGATCATTTTTAGACAGCATGCGATCGTCCGCATATCCCGAGCCATCGGTTGATACAATGCAATTAGTTGCAAAGCCTCCTCTTCGAGATCCACGTTCATTTTTGCCAAGTCTTTTTTCTTTGAGTTGACCCATTCTGCTTTTTCGATATCAAGATTCTTTAACGACTCGACCGCAGTACATAGCATAGATGTAGCAAGATCTGCCATTTCTAACACATTTTCTTTTAATGTATCCAATTGTATATGGAATTTTTCTACCATTTTTTCACCTAACCAAATCTTCCCGTGATATAATTTTCTGTCAGTTCCTCTTTCGGGTTTTCGAAAATCTGATCGGTCTCACCAAACTCAATCATTTTTCCTAGATACATATAGGCCGTATAATCACTCACTCGTGCAGCCTGTTGCATATTATGTGTAACAATGATCACGGTATATTTCTTTTTCAGTCCGGTCATTAAATCCTCGATTTTTGCTGTTGCAATCGGATCGAGAGCCGAACAAGGTTCATCCATGAGGATTACCTCTGGTTCAATCGAAAGGGACCGTGCGATACACAATCGTTGCTGCTGACCACCAGAGAGCCCCATGGCTGATTCATGTAATCGATCTTTTACCTCATCCCACAATGCAGCATTCTTGAGGCTTTTTTCCACTACATCATCAAGTGAGCTTTTATTAGTAATCCCCTGCACCCTTGAACCATATGCGACATTTTCATAAATGGTTTTTGGAAATGGGTTCGGTTTTTGGAACACCATGCCGATTTTTTTTCGTACCTCGACTGCATCAGCATCTGGCTCGTAGATATCATGTTCATGGAAAAAAATTTTCCCAGTAATTTTACATTTATCGATCACATCATTCATTCGATTAAAACACCGAATCAATGTTGATTTTCCACAGCCGGACGGACCTATAAGTGCCGTGATTTTATTTGGAATAATACCAAGGGTGATATCATATAATGCTTGTTTTTCGCCATACCAGAGATTCAGGTTTTCAGTTCTGATTAACTTGTCGTTGCTTGTCATGAGGTTTTCACCATTTCATTTTTTTTCTAAATCTATTGCGGAGGAGAATCGCAATCAAATAAATTCCAATGACGAGGAGTAATAACACAAGTGCGGTTCCTGCTTGGTTCTGTTTTGAACCTGGGATTGAGGTTGCTAGCGTGAAGAGATGATAGGGTAATGCATTGACTGGTTGTAGCACCGAACTTGGTATGAAATCCGAGAACACGACCGCGGTAAATAAGATAGGTGCGGTCTCACCAGCAGCTCTCCCTATCCCCAGGATTGCTCCGGTGAGAATCCCTGGTGCTGCCGGTGGTAATACCACCTTTCGAATCGTCTGCCATTTTGTCGCCCCGAGTGCATAACTTCCCTCACGTAACGACTGCGGGACGCTTTTTAATGCTTCTTCAGTGGTTCGGATGATCGTTGGCAGGATCATAAATGCTAAGGTGATCTGTCCCGCGAGCAGAGAAAAACCAAATTTCAGGTACAAAACAAAAAACGCAAAACCGAAAAGTCCGAACACAATCGAAGGAGTTCCATTGAGCAGATCAGCACCTGCGCGGATTATTTTTGTCACTATTCCTTCTCTGGTGTATTCATGTAAAAATATTGCTGCACCGACTCCCAGTGGTAAAGAGATTGCTATAGCACCTGCGACTAAGTATAATGTCCCGATAATTGCTGGAAAAATACCACCTGACCTTCCAAGATTGCTTGGTCCGGTGGCAATGAACTCCCAGCTGAGTGCTCCAACTCCGTTGGTGACAATATAAGCAAGAATGATGCCAAGGAAAATAATGACGATGATGATGGTCAGAGAAATCATGCTGAAGGCGATTTTCTGTTTTATTTTTATAGAGATTTTCTTCATCGCATAATATATTACTGCAATAAGAGCAAGAATGCCGACTGTTGGGAATATTCCAACCGCCATAAGGAGTATTATAACAATAATGATACCAATAAAAAGATAGAATGATAGTTTTATTTTTCTTCCAAGCTCAAAGGAGATGATCGGTTGTTTCTTTGACCCTGATCGTTGTCTTTCTTTTAATCTTCCTAAGATGATGGTGGCAAGGATGTTGACGATGAGCGTAATAATCAAGAGGATGAGTGCAAGCCCGAATAAAGCACTGTAATGGTCACTGCCGGTTGCTACTTCCCCCATCTCTATTCCCAAGGTTGCGGTAAGGGTTTTGATTGGGGCAAATACATTTGTGATGGGATTGGGAATGAGCCCGTAGGTCGGATTACCACAGACCATCATGACTGCCATGGTTTCCCCGATGGCACGCCCGATCCCCAGGATTATTGCCGCGGTGATTCCTGACATCGCTGAGGGAACAACGATTTTACTGATGGTCTGCCATCGTGTCGCGCCAATAGCAAGAGACCCTTCTTTATATTCACGGGGGACAGCACTGATTGCATCTTCTGCGACACTGGTTATGGTGGGAATCGCCATGACACCCAGAAGAATGGACCCAGCAAGCCAAGATTCCCCTGTAGGAACATCAAAAGTGATCTGCAGCCAGGTGGTCAGCACAATTAATCCAAAAAAACCAAACACCACGGATGGGATGCCGGCCAGCAGCTCAATCGCAGGCTTTATGATGGCCTTTATTCGGGGAGTGGCGATCTCAGAAATAAAAATAGCACTTCCTATGCTCAGTGGAATGGCAATGAGCATCGCACCCAGAGTCACCAGTAATGTATCCACGATGAGCGGAAATGCTCCGTAGAGCGGTGGTTGGCCTGTGGGATACCATCGCATACCGATGAGAAAATCCACTATGCCTTTTTTTTGAAAAATCGGATAGGCATCTCGGAATAAAAAGAAGATGATGGAGAAAATGACGATGATCGCTGAGATGGCACTGAGAAAAAAAAGGGTTTTCATTCCTTTTTCTTTTATTTTGGAACCTTTCCAGGGGAGATGAATTTTACCCATCATTATACGAACCACTACTCCTTTCTCCTCATCTTTTCCTCAGTGAAAATGTGAGCGGAAGCAATGTTACTGCTTCTCTCTATGGAGCGATATTGGATTTATTTGCTTAAATCTTTCCAGTTTGTTATTTCTCCAAGATAGATTGATTTTAATTGTGCTAGGGTAAGTCCCGTTACATAAGTATTTTGTGGATTGACAATGATTGCGATGCCATCTTTTGCGATGACATGTTTCACAAGACCTTTACCTTGTTCTGATGATTGAAGATCACGGGATGACATCCCAATATCAGCGGTTCCTTGGCTGACCGCTGAAATACCTGCACCAGAACCTCCACCGGTCACAGTAACTGTTAAATCCGGGTAAAGCACCTTAAAAGCTGTTGCTGCTTTATCCGTAATCGGGAGGACTGTTGTTGATCCACTGACGGTCAACGTTCCAGACAGGGTCTTTCCTGAGGTGTTATAGTGAGATGTATTTTGTAATGGTACATATCCTTCTTGTGTCACGATTGCTTGTCCCTCGGTGCTTTGGATATACAGGATGAATTCTTTTGTTGCTCCTGTTGCGTTTCCTTTCGTAAACATGTAGAGGTCACGGGAGATCGGATAGGTTCCTGCAAGGACGTTTTGGACATTTGCCGTGATATTGTTGATTTTTAATGCTTTTACTGTAGAATCAACATAGCCAAGACCGACGTATCCAATTGCTCCCGGTGTTTGTGAGACGGTCTGTTGGACTGCACCGTTTGAGTTTTTTTCGAGTAGCGATGCGCTGAAGTTTGCTTTTCCCATTACAAATGTCCAGAAAAATTCTCGTGTTCCCGATGTACTGTCCCTTCCGATAAGAACTATAGATTCCCCTTGTTGTCCTTGTTGTTGTACGCATCCACTAAATAAAGAAGTGCCTAGGATAATTATGACTGCAAGACTGATTACTAGCATTCCCAATTGCCGTTTTTCTTTTTGTTGATTTATTTGTATCACCAAAATCATAGCAAGAATACATTAGATATATACTTTATCTACATATTCTATAGTGATATATATAGTCATAATTTTTCAATAGAGTTCTATAGAAATGTTTAATACCCTCCTCTTTTTACTATTCATTTGGTGAAATCAATGGAAATACGGCGAGTGCAACTAACTGGAGGTTCTTCGTTCATTATCACTTTACCCAAAGATTGGATAAAATCCCGTAACATCAAGAAAAACGATCCGTTAGGAATCCACATCCAATCAGATGGCACCCTTCTTCTCACCTCGAAAATAACCCAAGAGCCACAGCAGAAAATAAAAGAATTCGACGTCAGCAAAATTACGAAACCAACCTATCTGCTTCAACTCTTGATTGGTGCTTATATCGCAGGATACTCGTCAATAAAGATAACATCCCCTTTACGGATGTCGACTGCTGTGCGCAACGTGATCCGGTCATTTACACAACTCGCCATCGGCCCAGAGGTCATCGAAGAGACCGATACCATGGTCATCCTAAAAGACCTTCACAATCCAACGGAGATGCCACTTGATAAGACGATCAAACGGATGCATGTCATCGTCAAGGGGATGAACGAAGACGTCATGCGTGCGTTACAAATGAAAGATATCGCCTTATCTGAAGATGTTTGTTCGCGCGATAATGATGTCGACCGCCTTCATTGGCTGGTCGCACGACAATACAATATTCTCCTCCAAAATGCAAGTCTTGCAGATAAAATGCATATCACAGTCCAAATGGCATCTACCTGTTTTCTCATCAGTAAAATCATCGAGCGAATTGGTGATCATGTCGTCCGTATCGCACAAAACACGCCAAACCTCATCACCAGCAATCTTGATAAAAAAATCATAGAAAAAATCCTGATAGCCAGTACGCTCTCCCTAGATATCTTTAATAAAAGCATCAGCTCGTTTTTTAAAAAAGACATCAAAGCATCAAATGAAACGCTTGAATCACTCGTAAAACTCGAATCCCTCTGTGAAGAAATTAGTACTCTCGCTCTCCAACAAAAAGGCATCGTTGCAATATCCACGGGATACATCATTGAAAGCATTCGAAGGACCGGAGAGTACGCCGAGGATATCTCAGAAAATGTTATTAACTATCTTGTCGGAGAAGAACAATAAATTCTCAATAGAATAAAAAGCGGTAAAAATCAGCGGGGTTTATATTCTGATAATTGATGTAAGGTTGGCAATATCGGGGTAGGTATATTTCATAATAAATTAATGAAGGAGACATGATGATATGGGAGTTCTCTCTTGGTTAATACCTCAAGAAAAACATTTTTTTGACATGATCGAGGAGCAAAGTAAAAATGTCCTCGTAGGTGTCGAAGCGTTGGTAAATTTACTAGAACATTATAATGAAATTGATAAAAAGCGAGAGCGAATAAAGCAGATTGAAAACGATGGCGATAAAATGGTTCATGATATCTTTTCAGAGTTGAATAAGACCTTTATCACTCCCATTGATCGAGAGGACATAACCAAGTTAACGAGCTCGCTTGATGACATTCTGGATAATTTAGAGGCGGTCTCAGAACGATTGATCATCTATGAAATTAAAAAACCTCCTAAGTATATGCTCGAATTCGCACAGATATTGCAAAAAACTACTCGTAACGTAAACGAAGGAATTAATCTTCTACGAAATCTCAAAGAGGCAAAACAGATTCGGATGTACTGTCGAGAAGTCAACACCTTGGAAAACGAAGGAGATATTCTGCTACGGAAAGCAACCGCTGAATTGTTCACTAGTAAAAATCCAATCGAGATTATTAAAATAAAGGAACTTTATGATGATTTAGAAGCTGCAATCGACCGATGTGAAGATGTCGCTGATGTGATTGGAGATATTCTGGTGAAGTACACGTAGGGCAAAAAAATGATTGATTTAGTGATTGTTGTCATCGTTATTATTTTTCTTGCCTTAATTTTTGATTTTACAAACGGGTTCCATGATTCGGCAAATGCTATCGCCACTGTCGTTTCCACGAAAGTTCTAACCCCGCGACAGGCTGTTGCATTTGCCGCGTTTTTCAATTTTGTAGCTGCATTCGGGTTCGGGGTTGCCGTAGCGAGTACTATTAGCAAAATCATCCATCTTAATATCGTCGCAATGGAGCTTATTCCATTTATTATTCTTGGAGGGCTCACTGGTGCCATAAGCTGGAATATCATCACCTGGTACCTAGGGCTTCCAACGTCTTCTTCACACGCACTTATCGGTGGAATCATGGGATCTGGTATTTCAGCAGCAGGTCTAACGGTCATAAAATATGAGACAGTCGAACTTGCAGCAATATTTATGTTTGTCTCACCATTGATTGGCCTTGTGTTCGGGTTTTTGTTCATGGTCATAGTACTCTGGGTGTGTCGGAGAAGTTCAAGATCAAAGGTTGACCGATATTTCAAAAGGCTTCAGCTGTTTTCAGCAGGTATCTACAGTTTCAGTCATGGAACAAATGATGCACAAAAAACTATGGGGATTATCACTCCGCTCTTATTTAGCATCGGGTATTTTAGTACCTCTGTTGATCCGAACAATCTCCCCGTCCCTCTTTGGGTTATTTTATCTGCACATGCTGCTATTGCACTTGGTACGCTTGCAGGAGGATGGCGAATTGTAAAAACTATGGGGCATCGAATCACCAAACTTCGACCGGTGCATGGTTTTGCCGCGGAAACCGCGGGAGCCGCAACTATCCTTGGAGCATCTATCGCTGGCATTCCCGTGAGCACCACCCATGTTATTTGTGCCTCGATAATGGGAGTTGGCGCGACAAAACGACTCAGTGCTGTACGGTGGGGGATAGCACGAAACATTGTCTGGGTCTGGATTCTCACGATACCGATTAGTGCTTTAATTGGATTTTTCGCATTTAAAATAATTCAGATTTTTATCTAGACATATTCTTCTCTAAATCTTTTTAAGAACACCGGTGATTTCGACTATACAGGTCCTTGTAATGAACGCGATGAAACGTCTTCTGTGGTGGCTGCTTGCAGGCTCCGTCGGTGGTGTCAATCGTGGGCGGCTCCTGGATGAACTGTTTCGTTCTCCATGCAATGCAAACGAACTTTCAAAGCTACTTGTGTTGGATTATAAGACGATACGTCATCATCTGACCGTCCTTGAAAAAAACCGTCTCATCACCTCAACAGGGACCGGGTATGGCAGGATATATTTTCCATCAGATTTACTTGAGGCCAATAAAACCCTGTTTCAAGAGATTTGGGGTCAAATTGGGAAAAAACAAATAAAAGATGAAGGAGTAAAGAGGTAGCTAGAATGAAGGAAATCCCGTATTCAAATAAGATCAGCCCAAAAATGAAAGCAGTCATCATTATACTTGGCCTTGTCTTCATCGGGGTGATTATCGGATTTGTCGTATCTACGATTGGTCTTGGGTTTATTCGAGATGTCCTTCAGAATCTCAATATTCAACCCACTGATGCACAAGAACATCGTTTTTCAAATCTTTATACAGCATCAATTGTCATCAACTGCATCGATGCAACGCTTTTAGTTGGAATATTAATAATGTATATTGATTCATACAGAAAAACAAAATCAAGTTTCTTAATGGGTCTGACCTTTTTCATAGGCGTCCTGCTTGCGCGATCACTCCTTTCTCTTGTGACGATACAGTCGCTTTTCACTGAATATGTGCAGATTCTCCCTACCCTTGCCAAGGCAATTTCTACGACCGGCGTCGGCTCGTTTAGTTTTCTGCTCAATGTCTTTGAAATTATCGCAGTCAGCATCCTTTTATACCTAAGCATGGAATAGTAATGATTTGGTATCCGTTTAGAGTTTGTTAAAACGAATTCTGTTCAAGGAAGAATCTACAAAGGTATCGTCTGCTCTATAATCGTTTAATAACCCTAATGAATTCATCATAAATTTGGGTAAAATTTTGGTATAAATTTATATAGACATGCCCTCTATGTTATCTTAAGAACCAATACCAAAGGAGGATAATTAATGAAAAAAATAATGACCATAAGTCTCTGCCTATTGTTTATAGGCGTATCAATAGCTGCTGCAGCACCAGGATTGACACAGCAGACAACCCAAACCATGCCTTTAGTCCCAACCGGTACATTCTCAGGGGTCGTCAGCCCTCGAAGAGGACCAAACGCAACGGTTGTCGGCACAATATCAGGAAACTATACCTTGCGGAACCGCGGTGGAAGATTTACTGGTGATTGGGCCACGGAAAACAGAACCGGAACCATCCGAGGCGGATTTGGAAAACACATNTTAATCGGAAGAATTTCTATCTTGGTGAACGGTACAGANAAATCACTGCCTATTGTNGGATTCATCAAAGCTCAAGACGGTCAGTTCGTCGGTCGATTTATGGCACCAGTCGGCCCCGCGCTCTATTTCTGGGGAGACTTCACCTAAAACAAACTTTTTTTCTTTTTTTTCTCTTTTTGTTCATTTCTTTTTGATATAGCAAACATTAAATTTCTTCACAGGATTCAATACGGTGAAGGTGTCGCTTCTTCTGCAAAAACAAGTGAGTTGTCCAACCTGTAAAACAGTTATTACCTGTACTGGTTCTCCAGGGGAAATCGTGANAGTTACCTGCCCTTCTTGTGGACTGCTCGGAAAGGTGAGCTTTGAGCCGACATTCGATGCTTTAACAAAGATTGTTGAAATCCAGCATCTTACAAAAACATTTGGAAAATTTACCGCGGTAGATGACCTGGACCTTACGATTTACAAGGGAGAGATCTACGGGTTATTAGGACCGAATGGCTCTGGAAAAACAACCATCATAAGAATGCTTTGTGACCTGTTGAAGCCTACTAGTGGGTCAACAAAGATTTTTGGGCATACACTTCCCTGTACCTCAAACAAGAAACATATTGGCTATATGCCGCAGGATACGGCAATCTATCTCGATAACACTGTCCATGAAAACCTTGCTTTCTTTGGAAGCATCTACGGTATGACCCGAGAGCAGCTTGAGGCAAAAGAACAAGAAATGCTCAAATTTGTAAATCTACAGGACTGGCGGTCCAGCCTTGTCTCAACACTGAGCGGCGGGATGAAACACCGTCTGAGCCTTGCTTGTGCATTGATCCATGAGCCGTCGCTTGTTTTCCTTGACGAACCCACCGTCGGAGTTGATCCTGAACTACGAGCAGCATTCTGGGGATATTTCGGCAGCATGACACAGAAAGGCATTACGGTCATTATCACAACACATTATATGGATGAAGCAGATCATTGCTCCCGCGTCGGTCTTCTTCGGCAGGGGCGTCTTATCGCGGATGGACGACCAAGTGACCTTAAAAAAAGAACAGGAACTACATCACTAGAAGGGGCGTTTCTCTTTCTAGCGGGGAGGAAAAAACCATGAGACTCCGACGAACATTAGCGTTTTCCCGTCGGGCACTCCTGCAGTTTAGGCACGATCGTCGCACCCTTGCGTTCGTCCTGATTATGCCGTTGCTTATGATCCTTATTTTTGGGTACACCTTCGGTGGCGATGTGAAAAACGTTTCGGTGGAAATCGTCAATCAAGATGCTGGCATTCAAGNAGGTAGCTCTCCATTGCTCCCGCAAGGTCTGCACCTGGGGGAGATGGTAATAAAGAACCTAGATGAACAAGCCCTTTCTCTTCATGAAAATACCAATGTCACGAACGCTCGACAGACCGTCCATGATGGTCATGCTTGGGCTGCAGTCATTTTCCCGGCGAATTTCACCCAAGAATTTCTCAGTAGTATTTCATCACAACAAGGCACTATCCCTGCAAAAATAGAAATCTACCTTGATGCATCAAACCCGACGATATCGGCAGAGGTCATCAAAGCAGTCACCCAATCGATTCAAGCAACACTAAAAGAAATAACAGCAGATCTTAATAAAACCCAGGTGGAAATACCCATTACTATAGACCCGAGCTATGAGTATGGGGGAAGTGAAACAAGATTTATTGATTATTTCGCGCCAGGGGTTATTTCATTTGCAATCATGATGGTCACCACCATGATTACNATCATTTTATTTGTCAATGAACGACGGAACGGAACNCTGCAACGATTATTGGTCTCACCGGCAAGTGAAAGTGAAATTGTTGTCGGCTATGCCCTTGCGTTCGCGGTGATCGGAATGTGTCAAAGCATCGTGGTTCTTGTTGCGGCAATCCTTTTGTTTAACATCACTATCGTAGGGGATATTCTTCTTGCCTTGATCGTTATCCTTCTCCTAGCATTTGGGCATCAAGGTCTCGGCATCCTTCTTTCGGCCGGAGCGAAAAACGAGATGCAAGCAGTCCAGTTCATCCCGTTGATTATTTTCCCGTCGATCCTTCTTGCTGGTTTGTTCTGGCCGATTGAATCAATCCCAAGTTACCTTCAACCNCTTTCCTATATCATTCCGCTTCGTTATGGGATCGATGCGGAGCGATCTATTATGCTTCGTGGATGGGGGATTGGTGAAATTTGGGTCGACATCCTTGTGCTCATCCTGTTTGCATTGTTGACCCTCTCTGCTAGTGTTGTTCTGTTGAAAAAGAAAAACTGACGCGAATTTTAACTCAACATCTATGATATATCGAAACCGAACCGTTCAATTCCGAAACATTTATAAATTGATCCTTAATTACCCGCCTCATGTCCAGCATTCTGAATTTTGAAACTCATAACGGACAACAGAAAGGAATACTCACCATGTACCTCTTATTTTCCCTACAAAAGAAACCTAAATCAGGATATGAGATCCTCTCAGAAATCAAAGAAAAAACAGATGGAGCCTGGGTACCAAGCAAAGGAACCATCTATCCTCTTTTAAGACAATTGGAAAAAGGAGGACTCATAAAGGTAAAAACAACAGAGAAACGATCAAAAAATATATTCAAGATAACCCCGAAAGGGAAAAAAATAATACTCAACACAAAGAAACAAGGAGAAAACATGATGAAAAAATTCATGAAATTTAGAAATCTCATCATCGACATGATCGAAGAGGATAGCGAGGTGCTCTCGACAATGATGCAGATACAAAACTCTGTGTTTATGTCCTATGACGGAAAAAAGAAAGAAGTAATAAAAATACTCAGACGTTGTGCGTCTGATTTAAAAAAGGAGGTAAGTTAAAATGAAAAAAATGCTTACAGCAACAATCATTTCGTTGCTTGTTTTTGGGATAGGTGCATCCCTGTTTGTACCTACAATTCAAGCAAGTCCAGCGGTAATGATACCGCAATATCAGCTATCCCCTGAAATCTTAATGCCTGGTGATACTGCAGTGCTCACCCTTCAGGTGAAAAATGGGGAAACCGTTGCAACACAGACAACGGCCTCAACCTCAGCGGGAGAGACGACTACTACCGTACATACCCTCGGAGTCACGCTCGACAACATCTGGATCGTCCCCGCGCAATCCGGTGGAAAACAGATCCGGGCGACAACAAATTACGAGGATATCGGCTATCTTGCTGCAGGAGCAACCATCGAGGTGAACTTCAAACTGCTTGTCGATTCAAACATGAGCGAAGGAGTGTATTTCCCCACAGCCAAAATCGATGTCAATGGCGGAACCGACGTGCAATATCCGCTTCTCATGAAAGTGAGCAATTCCTCAGTCGACCTTCTTAAAACAAGTGTTCCTTCGAAAATATCACAAGGTGGAACAACCGAAATCATCATAACCGCAGTGAATAAGAGAGAAAACGCAGTCGATGAAGTCATTATCACTCCACAGGGGGACGATGTCGAATTTGTCCCTTCGAGCTTTTTCCTGGGGTCCCTTGCTGCAAAGACGTCTGAGGCTGTTGTTTTTTCAATAAAACCACTCGGAACCGGAGCACGAAATCTCACCTTTGATGTCAACTATAAAAATGGGGATAATCTCCATACGAACAGCTTACTTGTCCCGGTTACGGTCATTCAGACGTTGGATGTCGCACCAATCATTACAAATTTCCCAATCTCCATCACGAAAGGAGGCTCGGGAAAAATAAGCATCGAGGTGTATAATGCCAAAACAGAGAAGATCACTGGTGTTCTTGTAACCCCCATCTGTAATACCACGGTGATTCCCTCACAATATTTTATCGGCTCTATGGATCCTGATGATGTGTTCTCCGCATCATTCGACATCTATGCTGACACCGCAGCATACGGGATACAGATCATTGGCTTTAAAGTCTCCTTTAAACAAGGAAATGACTATTTCGAGACCCCGCTAGTCAGTAAAACGTTTAGCGTTGTCTCTGGGCCAGGTCAGAGCTATCAATCATCTGGTAGCTCCACAACCAGCACGTCTGGGTCAAGTGGTATGCCTCAGACTCCCTCGTTGGTGACATGTCTCACACCGATTATTCTTATCATCGTCATTATCGTTGTTGTCGTAATGCTGTATATGCGGTGGAAAAAACGGCGGAAGGCATAATGAGCAAGGACGTCATCGTTACACAAAATATATCAAAAACCTATGGCAAACCCCCCCTGCAGGTCTACGCGCTACGGGAAACAAATCTTCAAATCAAACAAGGGGACTACATCGCCATTATAGGACCGTCAGGTTCTGGGAAATCCACCCTGATGAATCTGCTAGGATGCCTTGACAAGCCAACCTCGGGGAATATCATTATCGACGGCAGCGATGTGTCCACGTTAAATGAAAACGAACTTGCACGTATCCGCCGAGAAAAAATCGGGTTTATTTTTCAGAAATACAATCTGATTCCAACGTTAAACGCGTTGGAGAATGTCGAACTGTCCATGGGGTTTGCTGGGGTTGATTCCCAGACACGGACCAAAAAGGCAAAACAACTTTTAGAGATGGTTGAGCTTACGAAACGCATGACCCATAAACCATCTGAGATGAGCGGTGGTGAACAACAACGGGTCGCTATAGCTCGAGCACTCGCCAATAATCCTTCGATCATTCTTGCGGATGAACCAACCGGAAATGTTGACACAAAATCAGGCGACAATATTATGCGAATTCTCGAAGAGGTCAATAAAAAAGGAGAAACGATTATTGTCGTGACCCATAACATGGCTATTGCCCAACGAGCAAAACGAGTGCTTCGTATTCAAGACGGAGAGGTAAAAGAGGAGCATGTTTAGAGACAATGTGAAGCTTGCGATAAAAAATCTTCGAAATCGATTATCTCGATCGCTACTTACATTGCTTGGTATATCGATTGGCATCATGGCAATTATTTCCCTTTTAGCACTCGGTGAAGGTATGCAACAAGCAATCACGGGGGAGCTTTCCTCGCTCTCCGATGTCATCATTGTCTCAACTGGGGGTAATGCTTTTTCTGCCTTTGGGGGAGGAGGCTCAACAGGACAATATTTCACGCAGCGAGATATCGCGGTCATCCAGCGTCTCCAAGGGATCAAAGAAATAAGCACCCAACTATCTGGGTCTGCTCTTGCTGAATATAACGGGAAGAAAACGATTGTTTCACTGACCGGCATGGACATTGCGGTGATGCGACTTCAATATAGCACTACGAGTCTGAAAGCCGGAGGTTTTTTGAACGAAGGGGATCAGAATAAGATAATGATCGGATATGGTATCGCGCATGATACNTTTGATGCTGATATCTCAGTTGGCGGAAGAATCAAGATTAACGGGGAAAAATTTTTTGTCACCGGTATCTTTGGAAAACAGGGTATGGGTGGTGTTTCCTCAGATAGTATTGTGCTGATGAGTTCCCGTGATTTCACGAAATTAACAGGTCAGAGCAACATCAGTCTCATTTATTTGCGTATAGAGAACGTCAAAGATGCCGAATCTATTGCGACCACTATTCAAGGTGCGATCAATGAAAACCATGGGCGAAAAGATTTTGCGACAGCAACGACCATGACATCTATCTTAGAAACAGTACAATCAATTACTGGAATCCTTCAGGTGGTCTTGGTGGGTATTGCCTCTATTGCTCTAGTTGTCGCCTCAATTGGGATTATGAATACGATGCTTACCTCGGTTATGGAGCGTACCCGGGAAATTGGTATTATGAAAGCTATCGGTGCGACGAACCAGGACATCATGAGTATCTTTATTTTTGAAGGGATGCTGCTCAGTAGTGTCGGAGGGATAATCGGTATTATTCTTGGGGTGTTCGGCTCACAGGGACTCACCCTTATTTTGAATAGTTTTATGCAGATGGGTGGCTCAATGAACCTGACTCCGGTTATTACGATTACTTCTGTCGTTCTTGCGGTTACTGTCTCTCTTATGGTCGGTGTTCTTTCCAGTTTATATCCAGCGTATAAGGCTGCCCGGATGAGTCCGATAGAAGCGGTACGCTACGAATAATGCTTTTTTTCAGCCAGGAAGATACATTAATAGCCCCTCTTCGATGCGTTCCCATTTATGAAATCCTCCCTCTTCATCAAGGTCCTCAGCGAAAAAAAGTTACTCTTACCACCATTGAGCGGGTACACCGATTATCCCTATCGTGTGATCCTTTCACGATTCATACCACCGTTCATCATCACCGAGATGGCAAATGCACGTGCGATAATACAACGGAACCGACGAACCATGCAGATGCTGAAGATTGCGGATGGTGACCATTATAACGGGGTCCAACTGGTAGGAAGTATCCCGGAATACATGGGGAAGGCAGCAGAAATCGTTGAACAACTTGGTTTTGATTATATCGACATCAATATGGGGTGTACTGCACGGAAAGTCGCCTGTCGCGGGGAAGGAATATCCCTTATGAAAAATGAGAATGCTGCCTGTGAAATTGTTACCGCGGTTAGCAATGCAGTGGATCTTCCGGTCACCTGTAAACTTCGTCTGGGGGCATCAAAACAATCGATGAACGTTCGTGCTCTTTCCCAGAAATTAGTGGAAGCTGGTGCGGTTGCTCTGACGATTCATGGACGAAGTGGGGAAAAAAAATTCGGCATGCCTGTTGATCTTTCCGTTATCACAGAAACTGCATCANCACTCAAGGTCCCGATTATCGCAAACGGAGGCATTTACACAGGCATTCAAGCACAACAGATGATTCATATTACCGGTGCAACAGCAGTGATGCCCGGTCGAGGGCTTCTTGGTAACCCCTGGATTGTTCCTGAGATACTCAGCTGTTTTTCAAAACATAACTATACGCCACCGACCTTACAGCAGAAAAAAGACATCTGTCTGGAACATCTGCGTTTGCTTGTAGAGTTTTACGGTGAACGACGAGCAGCTCTCAAGATGCACAGCATCCTGCCGCATTATTTTTCATCATGTTTATTTCTCAAGGATCTAAAGAAGGACGTTCATCATGTAATAAAAGGTGAGGATATTCCCATCTTGTTAGAACGAATACGGGATGATGCTGAGAACATCGTCTATCGTAAATGAAAAAACCGTTAGATTCTTTACAGGAATCCTGGGACTGTCGGTGGAATAAGCGACGCATCATATTCAGACGGCAGTTGTTTTTTCGTCGCATATTGGTACATGGCTGCGACATAAATGCCGTTTGTAGCTGACGCGACGACGCCGATGACCGCCCAGTAGAAAAAGGCGATGATGAACCCAATGATTACACTGGTTGTTCCACCTACGAAAAAACCAAGAGCGATAGGAACGATGCCGAGAAGTGCAAGGGCGACAAAGATGATGCCAAACCCAAATGATCCGATGATGGTCTCACCCCATGTTTGTTTGAATAACGATGCACTGCGTCGTATGGATGGAGCGATTCCCTTTTTCTCAAAAATCAGCACGGGTATGATGAAGAACGTAACATACGCCCAGGCAATACCAAGGATTCCTGCGATGAGTTTACCTGCCCATCCTGCTTTCTCGCGGATCGCCTGCAGAATCATTCCAATGGTCGCTGAGATGAGCGCCCAGATGAGGATGCGACCGATGTTTTCAGAGGCGATGCGGAACCCATCGGAGACTGTTGGATCACCACCGTTCAACCGGATGTTCGCGCATGCGATAATCGCGGTGTTAAAGAAAATCACGATGAAGAACAAAACAAAGTAGATAAGAACCATGAGGACAACCCAGAGCCACAGCGAGGAATCAATGGATGGTAACCCTAAAAACCAAAACCCAGTAAAGAACGAAAGTAAGATAATCGCACACGCCACAAAGGAAAGCACCGGAAAGATCATGATTTCTTTGTCTTTTCGAAGAACACCTAAGCTTGTTTTCATTAATTGCCAACTACGTCCAAATTTTCCCATGAAGCGCCATAAACCTATAGCTGATAATTAAACATTTTCATAAATTTTTTGCCCTGTCTTATCCCGAAATTACTTTCTCCCATATAAATTAATAGATGATTTATTAACACTGAAAAATATATAAACATTTTTTTGGTACAGCATTCCAGAGGCCCCCATGAAAAAAATATTTATTTCGACTTTATGCATAGTAATGGTCTTTATCCTAACCTTTGTTTCAGCGACATCTTCAAAACCTATTATCAACAATGAACGAATGCAAAATATCGTGGTAGATTATGATCCACTCGTGGATATTAACGTCACCGTTGATATCGTAGCGATTAGAGCATTGGATAAAATAGACCTTCTTTCCGAACCTGATTTTTTTGTGAAATTATTCATTAATGATGCTGAGTTTATCAGCCCAATTTGGAACGATACGACCTATTTGTATAATTGTTTTACAGTAACCGCCGATGTTCCGGATGATGAAAAATTAGTAAACGTAACGATACAGCTATGGGAAAATGATGGAGCTGAAAACAAGCTGTGTGATATCAGTAAGTATCCTAATAACAATGGCTCAGGCCTAGACGTCCATTTACAATATGATATCAGTATCGATAGATGGGGAGGCGAAAACACTATAGGAGATGTCACGGGTTACGGGCGGGTCTGTGGCAGTGCGGACGGGAGTATTTACAAAAACGAAAACGATTGCGAATTGTGGTTTAATATTTATCAAAATGATTTTGATAACGATAGTCTTCCCTATTGGGTAGAAACGAACATCTATGGTACAGACCCCACCGTCAGTAATACCGGGGAAGATATGGATTCAGATGGCATACCCATCGAATGGGAGCATCGATTTGGTTATAATCCGTTTGTGTGGGATGATTACAAGAATATTGATCCAGATTTAGATGGCCTCAACAATATTGAAGAATTCCTCACTTACAATTTTGGTTCCGATCCCTTTAGAAAAGATGTTTTTCTTGAAATCGATTATATGCAAGAATCTAATGGAGAAGTAAAATATGTATCAGATGCCGCGTTAGAGCTGGTCAAAAACCCTTTTCATAGAAGAAACATTGTTTTTCATTTTGATGCCGGTCAGTTTAACGGCGGAGAAATAATCCCTTATGATGTTGAAAGCCAATTTGATGAACTATTAGAGATATGGAACAACTATTTTTTACACAATGATTCAGGTAATTGGAGACGTAGTGTGTTTCATTATCTTGTTTTTGTTCATGATCAAACCCCTAAAGGTTTTGCATTTAGTGGAGATGTCGCTCCTTATTGGGGTTATATCCCTGGCACAGATAGTTTTGCTTTAGCAAACACCCTTGTTGAAAAAAAATCAAAGCTGCCCTTTAAAACCACGGATTATATCGTTGCTTCATTAATAGTCCATGAGATGGGGCATAATTTCGGAATAAAATTTGGAGAACCTTTTGGTTGCGACAACAGAATGACCCGGAGTCCTTTTAGACTTGGTTGGTACATATGGAGAAATTATAAAAGTATCATGAGTTATCGATACACCTATTCCATTTTGGATTATTCCGATGGGTCTCATGGTAAACGAGACTATGACGACTGGGGAAATATTGATCTTACATATTTTGAAAAACCAAAATAAGAATTGCATGGAGAAATTCTTCCAAAAGATACAAGGCCTCGGAAAAAAATAAAAGACGTTGTGGTTTTGCACGTCATAATATTCTTCATTTGTGTAAAACCTTTTATGGCTATCGTACGCGGTATGGACTTTTAACAAATATTTACTCGTAAATTATGGTAAACGGAGGATATATTCTTCAAATCTTTCATAATATTAATAATGAACTGATTATTTATTATCAATATGAATTCAAGTAAACGTGAAATAAGGAGTAAAGCGTTTTTTGGGCTTGGTTTTCTACTTGTTATATTGTGGCTTGGGCTTTTTTTGCCTGCTTGGTCGTTAGATTTCTTTCAAGCGTGGGTGTTTTGGCTGACTTTTTCAACATCGACAATAATTGTCACAATATATCTTTTAAAGAAAGATATTAAATTATTAGAGACACGAACAAAAGCTGGTCCAACGGCAGAAAAAGAAAAAAGCCAAAAAATTATACAAATTTTTGCAAGTATTTTTTTCATTTTGTTGGTGATTTTACCCGGGTTTGATCATCGGTACCGCTGGTCTAATGTCCCACTTTATCTAGTGATAACAGGAGATATTTTTGTTCTTCTTGGATTTGTCATCATTTTTCGTGTTTTTAAGGAAAACAGTTTTGCGTCAGGTATTATTGAAACAGACCGAGGACAAAAAGTCATCACAACAGGTCCATATCGATTTGTTCGCCATCCTATGTATACCGCTGGATTACTTTTAATATTATTTGCGCCTCTTGCTCTAGGGTCATATTGGGCGCTATTATTTGCTTTTCTCTTGTTTGTTATAATTGTTATCAGGCTTCTTTATGAAGAAAAATTTCTCATGAAAAATTTACTAGGATACAAAGAATATTGTGAAAAGACGCGCCATCGGTTGATTCCTTTTATTTGGTAAAGAATAGTTATGTTTCATCTGGTGGGATAATTAGATGCCCTGGTCAGGATTTTGGACTTGGGGGGAAACAATCTCTCGGTGTTGAACATATCCTTTAATTTAATTTTCGAATGTGTGTCTAAAGACGCGTATTGTGTAAGAAAGAGGCGCATAAAATGATATTGAAAAGATATTTGAGGTAAATAAATGATATCTCCTATGAATGAATATTCTCTTCTTGATCCCGTCCATGGCCCGAACCAAAACAAATGGAATCAATCCTGCACGCTATCTGTGGAGAGTTATCTTAGCCCCTCCTGTTACCTTTGAAACCTTAGCTGCGGTAACACCTCCAGAACATACCATCCGTCTAATAGATGAACGGACCGAGAAAGTAAATTTCAATACAGACTATGACCTTGTAGGGATTAGTACCACAACACCTGCTTCAAGGAGAGCCTACGAACTTGCCGACGAATTCCGAAGAAGAGGAATAACCGTAGTATTAGGTGGTTGGCATCCCTCTCTTTTTCCCCAAGAAGCAAAACAACATGCCGATACGGTGGTTTCTGGTGAAGGAGATGAAGTCTGGCCGCAACTCTTGCAAGATATGAAACATGGGCAGCTCAAACCATTTTATATGTCTGAAAACATGGTGGATTTTCCAGCTCTCCCCGTNCCAAAAAGAACAATGCAACATAGACGAGGTTTTTTCATCAATGAGCTACAAGTCACTCGAGGATGTNGCAATGGTTGTAAATATTGTTCAACAACATATCGACCTTATGGGCAAATCTGCCGGCTGCGCCCAATAGATAAAGTCATTGAGGAAATCGAATCAATGCGACAAAAATATTTATATTTTACAGACTCATCATTGACATTGAATCCCGCTTATACAATACAATTATTTACCGCATTGAAAAATCTTAATAAAAAATTTGCATGTAATGGAAATGTCAATGTTCTTTTCCGCGATAAAGAACTAATAAAACTCTCGTTAGATGCCGGGTGCGTAGAATGGGCGATAGGATTTGAATCTATTTCGCAGGAAAGTCTTAATCTACTNGGAAAACAAACAAATAAAATAGATGAGTTTGCTCCAACAGTGAAAAAATTACACGACTTCGGTTTAGGAGTCAAAGGTAATTTTATTTTCGGTGCAGATGGTGACCATCCAGATATTTTTAATAAAACCATTGATGCTATATCTGATTGGGAATTAGATATTCCAGCATTTAGTTTCCTTACTCCGTTCCCGGGCACTCCACTCTATCAAAGTCTGGAGGCTGAGAAAAGAATCTTTTCAAAAGATTGGTCGCTGTATGACCTCAACCATGTTGTGTTCCAACCAAAACATATGTCTCCACAGGAACTCTCCGACGGGATGCAAAAGGTGCGCGATACCATGTATTCGTTTTCGAATAATCTAAAGCGAGCGGTGAGATGCTTTGGATCCAAACACGCTTCATTTGTTGCCACGGGTATCCAAAATTTCTTTATTTAACATTCATGAATGAAAAATGCGTGGCGATAGCCTGTTGTACAATAAACAGAGGATCAAGGGAATGGGCAAGAGATCCTTCAATGACACATGCCACACTACAAAGATTACAAGATTCCACTTGATGGCAAAATTCTTTAAATTCATCGCTGTGAAAAATTTCTTTAAACGAACAGTCTTTGACATTCCCCCATGGTTTGTCAAGAATGTCCTTGCATGAAAAAATTGTTCCATCTGCTTCTATGTAGATGAAGCTTTTCGGTGCATGACAGACATAGGATCTTTGTTGTTGAATATATTTGATATATTGAGTTGAATCAGAGATTTTATGACCTGCTTTCTTCAATGTTAATATTTTAGAAAACACGTTTGTAAGCTGAGCGCCTGAAGGCCTTAAATGATCATTATACCCCTTATACACATCCATCGGTTGAAACGTGATGGGAATGTCGAGGTCTTGAGAAAGTTTTACCAATCCATCGATTTTTTCTAAATTTAACGTGCAAATAACACTATAGATACTCAGAAGGGTGTTTCCACCTTTACACGCCTTAATTCCTTCGATTGCTTTTTCACGTATTCCTTTGACCCCGCGAAGAGTATCATGTAGTTCATCGTTTGAATCAATAGATACAACGATCATATCGGTGAAGGGTAATATTTCAGCATGCCGCTCTTTTAGATAATATCCATTGGTGACCACCGAGGTTACAAACCCTAATTTTTTTGCATACCTAAGAATGTCTGGTAAATCCTTACGTAAGAGAGGTTCACCACCCATCGCAACATAGAAAAGGACGCCAGCTTGTTTCGCATCTTCAAGCATTGTAAAAATTTTTTCTTTTGACATATCGGTGGTATGTTTTGCAGATCGTTTCCAACGTTCACATATCTGACAACGACAGTTACATTGAAAAGTGACATTATGAACAATTCTAAAAGGAGTCTGGAGGAATAATCTATTCTGCACTAGATAGAGCAGGATCATTGGTACAACACCATCTCATTTTCTCTATTAATAGATAACTCAATTAGAATACGGTTTTAAATGGTTTATAATGATTTTTTTCCCGATAGAATCATCTTGCATTAATGATATGCCAAAATAGGATTTTTATAAATAAAATACCCGACTATAACGATAAATTAAATACAATGAGCAATATATCATTTCTATTGTGGAGGCAAAGGAAGACGAGTAGAGTCTTAATAACAGATGCTCATCTGAAAGCATCACTTGCGGTAATCCGTTCATTGGGGAAGAAAAATATTCATATTGCCGCGGGAAGTGAGATTAAATCAGCTATCGGGTTACATTCTAAGTTCTGTTCTAAAAAATTTGTTTATCCCAATCCACGAATAAACGTTAATGATTTTTTGCAAAATCTTCTTCGCATTGTGAAGCAGGATCAATATGACTGTATAATCCCTACTCATACCTATACCGCTTTTATCCTTGCAAAATTTCGCGATCTTTTTTCAAATTACACGAAGATACCGCCACCAGATTTCCAAGTTTTTATCAATGCCTTTGATAAACAATACCTCCTCAATACTGCAATGAAAAACAATGTTGCTTGTCCAAGAACATATTCTTTCAATCCTTCAGACGAGGGGGAAGATGTTATTGAAGATTACCCGGTCATCATCAAACCAGCACGGAGACATGGGATAAAAATAGAGATATGTCACACACCCTCTGCATTAAGAAATAAATTTAATGCAATGAGCCGAAAGTATGGGCCGTGCATCGTACAAGATTATGTCCCCAATGGCGGAGAACTTGGTGTGTATACTCTTTTTAATGATAAATCAGAACCTCTAGCCCTTACAGTACAAAAGCGTCTTCGTAGTCTTAATTCATATGGCGGAATCAGTACTTTACGGGAGACCGTGAAAAATGATGCATTGGTTGATATTGCGTTTCATCTGCTAAAAACGATACGATGGTCCGGTGTTGCGATGGTGGAGTTTCGGATTGATGCCCGAGACGGAATCCCAAAATTAATGGAGATCAACCCACGGTTTTGGGGGTCCTTACAACTTTCTATTCTTTCAGGAGTCGATTTTCCCTATCTGTTCTATAAGAATATTATGCATGAGGAACAGACGTCAACATTACACTTTAAAGAAGGGGTCCAATGTCGGTGGTTCACAGGAGAAATCTCTCGACTGTTCAGCGGTAGTGGAAAATTGCAGATAATTCGAGATGTGCTACAGCCTTGTGCCCATGATGATATCATCTCACTGAAGGATCCAAAACCTATGATTGCCTCGGTCTTTTCACCCTGGGACTCCTCAGATGATGAACCACGAGATGACAGTTTTTTAAAAAACGATGAAATAAGCATAATCAATCTGAAGCAAAAAGAAGAGAATTCTCATGAAAATATTGCTCATTTTTCCTAAAGCTAAATACGCCGCTTCTTCAAAAAAAAAAAGACAAAGAGCCTTTCAACAAGTTCATTGGCGAAGCTGTCTCCCTTACCCTCCCTCAAGTGGCTGCCTCAACTCCAAGCGGGCATTCGATAGAAATTATTGATGAAAACTATGAACCTATCGATTTTAATGCAGATGCTGATCTCGTTGGTATAACCTGTATCACTATGACGGTCAACCGTGCGTATGAAATAGCAGATATGTTTCATATGAGGGGAATCCCGGTTGTTATTGGTGGTGATCATCCGTCAGCATTACCGACGGAAGCCAAACAACATGCTGATAGTGTGGTGGTCGGTGAAGCAGAAGACACCTGGCCGTTGCTCCTTGAAGATTTTACTCAGAATCGACTGAAACCGTTCTACGTTTCCACGTGAAACGTCCCCTCTGAATTAATCAATGAGCCACGAAGAGACCTCATAAAGCGGCGATATGTCGGTGATGGGCTGCTCATGCGAAGGGGTTGCCCTAATCAATGTGAGTTTTGTGCGGTAACAACACTTCATCACAAAGAGGAAAGACCTCTTGAAAAAGTCTTTGAGGAAATCCAACATATATCAGCACGAAAAATATTCATTTATGATCAAAACCTCACGTGGAACATGGAATACGCAAAGCGATTTCTCCAAGGATTACCAGGTATCAATAAACGATGGCTTGCGAATGGAACAGCAAATATGCTTGGAAAGGACGATGAATTTCTTGGACTAGCAAAAGACGCGCATCTTTTCTGCTGGTTTGTTGGTTTTGAGTCGATTTCTCAAAAAAGCTTAAACGGGGCAAAGAAAAAAACAAACAAGAGTGAGGAATTTGCGTCCGTCATACAGAAAGTGAGAAGTTATGGGATGATACTTGTCGGATCGTTCATATTTGGTTTTGATGAAGACACCCCAGATCTTTTTGATGATACTTTACAAGCGATTTCTGACTGGGGACTTGAGATGGCAGAGTTTCATATCCTGACGCCNTTTCCTGGGACCGCGCTATACAAAAGACTGAAAGTAGACGGGAGACTTCTAACCGAAGATTGGAGTAAATATACAACCACTAATGTTGTGTTTGAACCAAAAAATATGTCTGCGAAAGAGCTGTATGAGGGTACAAGACGAGTCGCAAAAGAGTATCATTCAATTCCAAGGATCATGAAACGGTCATATAATATATTAGAGACCACAAAAAATCCTTCTCTCGCCTATTACGTATTCCAGAGAAATCTTCGATACCGGGAACGATATGCCAATCAATTCAACTTCTAATGTCTAGAGATTAATAATGACGACGAAAATCGTTATATTAGGTGGTGCTTCAGGTGATGTTGGTCGTGATCTTACACGAATTTTATTAAAAGAGAAAAAACTGATCGACCATATAACCGTAACCGCACGTCACCTAAATGTCGCCTGTGATTTTGTCACAACGTTAGATGATCAAAGAGTAACTGCCATGCAGATTGACGTGACAGACAATACTCAGCTACTGAATGGCCTGAACAACCATGACCTTGTCGTCAATACCATTGGACCGTTTTCCCGCTATGCAATTCCGATTGTGAAGGCAGCGATACATTCAGGAGTAAATTACATTGATATCTGTGATGACATCGAACCAACATTCCAAGCTCTGCGCCTTGATAAACAGGCGAAAAAGGCAGGTGTGTTTATGATAATAGGGATGGGTTGGTTTCCAGGAATGTCAAATCTGAATGCAAAAGAGCTTACTAAACAAATGGAGGACGTAACCGAAATCGATACCGCTTGGGTGGCAGGGCGAAAGGCACCTGAAGAAAAACCGTCTTCTGGCATCGGAGGTANTGAGCATTTCTTCCGGTCTCTTACCGGGAAAATTGTTACCTTTCGAAATGGACAACAAGAGAAAATCCCTGCATTCCAGAAAGAGCTACAAATACCATTTCCTCAACCATTGGGGACTTGTTCCTGCTATCTCATGGAACATCCTGAACCGGTCATATTTCCCCTCACCATACCTGGGATTCAAAATGCCTCAACGTATTTTTCTCTTTATCCAATCAATCGCAATAAATTAGTACGCCTCTTTGCACGAATGATCGATATGAAACTGCTTTCCGTTTCACAAGTGACCAAAATAAACGCTGTCCTTGGAAAAACGAATGATAAAAAACAACTTCCGATACTCACCGGTTCATACATTTCATGTTGCGGATCAAGAAACGGTCAGAAAGGACAACTTCGTTACAGTGCGGTAAATACAAAAACTACGGTTGCGGAAGCAACCAGCCAGCCTCTAGCGTGTGCAATATTACATCTTGCGACACATAAGATAGAACCAGGAGTCTACCTGCCAGAAAATATTTTAAATATCGAGGATATCATTAAATTAGGACGATACTATGAGCTTCCTTTTGCACAAGACACTATTGATCTGCTCTGTTGGAACGACAAAGTGATTTCACCTTAACCATATAATGATGTTGATGACATTTGTATAGGTTTCATCGATGTAGAGAACCGTCGGAATCGTCTGATATTTCTTTTTTATGAATTGTAAGCTTAAAAGAACCCTTACATTGATACAATCCTATTCAATACTCTTTACGAGGAATTGAACCTTTCCTCCTGGTGTACGTTTGACTGCATCAACGTATTTTACAGTAATGTGAAATCCAGAACCTAATGTTTTTGTAAGTCGTTGTACAATCAACTGTTCGTCACTATCTGTAAACCCTTTACATCGAACTATTTTTAGTATAAGCTCTCCAGGTCCTTGCTGGAAAAATTGATATTCTTTCACAAGATTTGAACTACTAGGGACGATCGCATACATCCCAGTCATTGGTAATGCGTTCCCTGTTTTATTGATAATGAACTCCTGAGTCCTTCCTTCGATTTTCTTAAGCAAAGGATACTGTCGACCACAACAAGAACAATGGTGGTTTGTATACACGCCAATATCACCGGTTCGATATCTGATAAACGGAAAGATGTCGTTGGTAAATCCTGTTCCAACAATCTCACCTTTTTTGCCTTCTTGTGTTATTAGCTGACCATCTTCATCGATTAATTCGGTCACCCCGTACTCTGGAAACACGTGATATGAATCGGAGCATTCACAGGTAGCTGCAAAAACAACCTGTTCTGATTGATTATAAAAAGAAAATACCTTGCAGCGATAGACGTTTTCTAAAAATTTACGCTGCCATTCGTACAGGGTTTCACCAGAACAGAGGATCCCTCGCAGCTCAGAAAACAGGTTGTCTCCCTTTTTTATGATTAAATGACCTAGAAGGGATATTGCTGATGGAAAGCCGATAATATACTTTGGATTAACCCTTCTTATCTTTTCAAAAAGGATTTGTACATTCTCTTCTCGAAGCGAGTACGGCGAGAGCCTAAGGATCCTCCCGAATGCTTGTTTTTTCCAAAATTCATTACTTTGAACGATAAACAGATAGCGATGAGTCAACCGACACAGGGCGCGTTCCAATGTCATCGAATAAAAAGCAAAATGACTCGCTGCTGTTTTCCCTTTTTCGATAAAGAATGTCAATGGGTCTCCTGTGGACCCACCAGTTGACATTGACTCGAATCTGTGGCGTGGATAGTTACGCGCTCGCAGATCATCAATGTTGTTCCGTGCCAGTTCTTTTGTTACAAAGGGAAGTTTATGTAAATCATTAACTGAACAGATATCAGACGGCTGGAGCCCTATCGTGTCAAAAGAACACCGATAAAAAGGAACATTTTCATAAGCATGGATGATCAATTTTCTCAATCGTTCATTTTGATATTCTAGTAATTGTTCGCTCGTCCACCACTGTGAGCTTTTCAACAGAGAATGGAGTCGATGAAAATGGCGGTAATGGAGAAGAACCGACATAATCGTTTCATTAGCTGCATCGTTGTCAAAAAAACGCTCCCACAAGATTGTTTGTTGTTTTACGGGCATTCTCTCATTTCAATAAATATGTTGCCTTCTAATAGTTTTCTTATCAGATGGCATGTACCAAACGAAATAATCAAAAAGAAAACAACAGGGTTGTAGGGTATGTTCCTATCGAGATTAGACACCCACGGGTATAATTCCTTTTTAATGATATTTTGCCAAATACTAATATCTCAATATGATATTACAAAGGAAAATATGTTTTAAGCACGTTTGTCTTGAATCTGACTGGCAATCATCTGAGCCCATGCATTGGCCGTCTCAGGTTTCATGGTTTCTTTTTGGCCATCGAGCTTAGCCCACTTTTCTGGGGTTTTCCCTGGAAAGGAAATTAACGATGCGGGCTTGAGGCCATACTTGTCCACCACGGGTCGTAAGAATTTTTCGACCGCTCTGTTCGGATCCTCTATCGCTGTCCCACTTGATAGGAATAAGAATAGACGTTTATCGCGAAGAGCTTTCTGCTTCAGGACTTTTCTCCAGCGCCGGTACACCATGCCCATTCTGACACCGGTCCCGAGAACGACGGTGTCAAAAGCTGTGATGTCAGGGATGTCATTTGCAAGATTTCGAATCTCGACTGCTAGTCCGTTTGCTGTGAGTGTTTCCGCGATAACCTTAGCGTATTCCTCAGAAGCTCCACCTTTCGAAAAGTAAGCGACAAGTGTNTTATTCGTCATTGCCTCTCCAAGCCAAGGACATTTCCTACGAATTTAAGAACATTGTTATTAAACGCTATAAATGAAACCGGATGCTTCCGTCGGGAAGGGAACACGAATTTACTGGTAAATTAATTAAGATCGATAGTGCAGAGAATGAAAAAAGGAAGTGATATATAACTAAAAAACCATTTGTGAAAATATATGAGCCGAAGCGAAAAACCGACGAAAGCTTTTACTTTGTCTCTGATAGCGGGGATTTTTATATTAAGCAATACAGCGCTCCTAGGAGTTGCAGCAAGGTGGTTTCCTGGAATGATACCTACGCTTCCAGGATCATCAGCCAATGATACAACGGTTCTCTTTCGTCTTACAGCTGTTGGCCTGATATTTGGTGTTCTCGTATTACTTGGCGCCATACTGCTACGCATCAGACCTGCACACAAGAAAGCATGGGGTATCATGATACTAGTGTTCTCGATACCCAGCATAGTAACGGGTGGAGGATTCATAATAGGCTTCATATTGGGTATAATAGGTGGAGCATTAGCACTCTCACGGAAATCAAATGTGCAAGCTTAAAGAATTTGATATAAACTTCTTCAGGTGGGATTAAAGTGACCGAAAACGAAGAGGAATACACGGAATATGTCAAGGCTTTGGATAAATCGCGTGTCACCATGTTGTCTCTTTTTTCAGGTTTTACATTCAGCGCCATAACGCTTCTTCTTGACCAGCTTCCGGATCCAAGTAGTTTCATCTCACAACTCACTCTTTTCTTCTTAGTTGTCTTATTCGACTTATGCCTATTCTTGTTAGCCTGGCAAACCATAATCATGATTGGTACGTGGAATGTAAGCAAGGTACCAGCACATGCGAAGTGGGAGTTGTCCGTTTTCAATTTGTTGTTGATGATCGTTTTCATTTTGTGGGGTTGGTTAGTAGTGTTGATGTTTCTACTACGGAATCTGACCTTCCTCATGCTGGTGTCAGGTGTTTTATGGGCGGCAGTCATTATCACCGCTGTAGCAGTATTACGCAGCACGGTCAAACGTTTAGGATGGTCAGCCACAGAGGAACTAAAAAACATCAGGGGTAAATAAATAAGAGTATGTCCACTATGTCATGATGAATATACGGATGACGATTTCTTATCCCCGGTTCTGTTCACTAAATTTATTGGAAAATTAGTNTAGGCGAAGGGATTTGAATCTATAATTACCGGTGAAAATTAACTTTTTCTCTTGTTGAAGAAAAATTGTTAACACATCTATTTTTCATTATGTATGATACTTTTAAGATAAGTACGTTCAACATAAATAGCTATAGGAAATCCGAAAAACCAGCTCGCCATAGAATAGAGGGGATTAAAAAATGAGATAGGTATAGAAATCAAAAAAATACTTGGTGAGATAAAAAGTCGTAATGTGAGGTTTCGAATAAATTTTGGATGAAGGGTCTCATCCACTAAATGATACCCTTTTGAAGCATGTATCCAAAGAAGACACATGCTTATTCCTGTAGCTGCGAGAAGAACTGCATAAACAATCACCGCACTCTGGTTGGCGGGATATTTTCCTATTAAATCATTAGGAAATGGAATCAAGACAATGAACATAAGAAATACGAGATTCAGAGAAATGAGTCTTCGGTCGTATCGTTTAATGAAATAGATTGTTCGATGGTAGCTAATCCAATAGTTTCCTATGATAAAAAAACTGAGGATAAAACTAATGAATTTTGGTAAAAGTCTGATGATCTCGTTGTTCAACTGGGATGCGATGAGGTTTTCGGGGAGCTGGATGACTCGAATATCAATTGCAAGAAGTGTAATTGCGAATGCAAAAATCGCATCGCTAAACAGAGATAATCTTTCGATACTGAAACCATGTGGGGTTTGTTGTTCTAAACTTTTTATTGACTTATTCTTTGCCATAGTATTTTTCAAAACAATATAAATTCTCTGATTCTTCTTCTTTTCGTTGATATAAAAATGCAAGTTATGCAGGGGACGGGGTTTGAAACTTTAGCAATAGTGCCCCGAGAGGGATGCGAAAAATCAATGATTTTTCTCCTGTTGAGCGAGAATAAAGTGCTCCCGTCGGGATTACGTGCTAAGACTTCAGAGCCCACAGGACGGGAGACGTGAAGATCTGGCAGAAAATATTCCTGGGGGGTTTCTTGTTAGAGGTTAAATGCCCCTCCAATATTTTGTCGATTTTAAGAAACCAGAGGGAAAGCACTGACACGTTTTTCCTTTCGGTGCGAAAAGCAAAAAAAGAAAAAAAGAGGTGGAATTAGAATCCCAAGAGGTACCTAAAAAGGGGGAATGCATTTGGAAATCGCACGAGTAATCTTGCAAGGAACCCATTATATTCGATATTTTGACTCAGCGGGGTGGTGAGGGTGACCGGGATTACGCAGGAATCACTACTGTTATTCTTGTTGACGATCGTGATATTTCCTTGGAACCCTGTATTCTTTTCGTTAGGTACGACCATGTACACCTGGACGGTCACTGATCCTAGTGCTGGGGTGAGGTCCTTACCGGACGACGGGGTGAACGTCCACGTCCCCCAGGTCAGGGTATTGTCCACAGTCCAGTTCAGCAGCGAGTCGTTATCTCCTATGTTCATCACTTGGAAACTGCCATGTACGGTCGCCCCTGGTTTGATGTTGGACCAGGAGAGGCTCCCGTTGCATTCGAGATCAGGGTGATGTGGGGGCTGCGGTGGTGGTGGTTCATACGGTGGGATGTATTGGGTGCGGTAGACCTCGTCGTTCATGTACGGATAGGGGTTGTTGAAGGTCCAGACGATCTGCTTGTCCGGCGTGACCCGAATGAACACCCCGTTCCATCCAGAGCAGATGAGGGTATCGCCGTTCAACATCCGCTGGGCGCCACCAAAGCCATCTGAGAAGAGGTTTTGCGGCAGCATGAACTGCCAGGAGAGATTAGCAGGGCCATAGGGCTCCCCGGCAGGCGGTTGATAGTATTCTCCCGTCGCATTGTCGATGTCAGGGGTGAACTCATCGCAACTGGAAAGATATCCTCCCGGTCGGTTATTGCCATTGGAGAAGACGAGGATGTTTCCTGCATGGGGAAGACCGGGTTTGACCCAGCAGACTTGGTGTTGGAGATACAGTTTCTCATCCGCAGCGGTTCCTCGATCATACGCCTGCGGGTTACCCCAGCGGTAGATGAGATCGCCGCCGTGGCCATATATTCCTCCAGTGTGGCCTGTGGCTTCTTCTGTGGTCGTGCTATGGTCGATAATCCAGATTTCGTCACAGTTATGGGCACTGAGGAGGATTTGGTCAGTCTCGGGGTTGTAATCGATGGAGTTCATGTAGGGCCAGCCGACGTTCCACCAATAGTCGCAGTTGATGTCAGCAAGCTCTGGATGATCAGCGATGACGCCATAGTTGTCTTTGGTAGGATTGAAGTCTTGGATCATGTGATCCCAGATATACCATTCCCAGACGATGTCCCCACTGGTGGGTCCAGTCTGGTGGACTTGGATGACAAAATTGGGGTTGAAATTGCCAAACCAGATAGTGNTAGGGTTGCGTCCTTTTTGAATGGCTTGGGCNGCTGATTTGATTTCTTGCATGATGATGAGGAAGTCACCGTTGGGGAGGATGGCGATGTCATGGGTGGCATAGCTGCTGTCTCGGGTATAGCGGTAATCCCAGAGGAGGCTGCCGTTATAGGCGACTACTTGGACTCCACCACGACCAGAGTCAATGGTGAAGTACACGGAGCCGTCATGATCCATGTACGAGTCATATAAGGGATAATAATCACCCTGCCAGGTATGGTTGACGACGCCGGTCTCGTTGATGAGATAGGCCGTCGTTGAATGCCAGGGCTGGTACAGGAAGTGGCCTTCCTTGCTAGCAAGCGGCAAAGGTGGCATTAGGCTCTCTTTGTTCTGTGAAAGAGCTCCGGTGTTGAAAAGAGTTGCCGTGAAAAGGGCGGTGGTAATCAGCACTATGATTTTGGTATAATTCTTATGGTTCATGTCTCATCCTCATGTGAAATCTTTGAGTGGGATGGATATTTCGTGTTTCTATCCAGTTGTCAACATATA
>JGI20214J51088_10000162_pt1 | contig 48582 bp, 30 predicted proteins | sample WetSurMetagenome_FD_51088 | JGI IMG/M metagenome (IMG submission 51088) | reverse complement strand
TGTCCGATTCTTGCAAGTTCAAACTTGTCTATTCCCAGTTGCCACATATCATTCAATGCAAAAGAGAAGGTGCTTTCCAGCGCAGCCGATGAGCTCATCCCGGCGCCAAGTGGAACATTACCTGCAAATGCAGTATCAAAACCGCCTATCACTCCTCCCCTCTTTATTATCTCACGGCAGACTCCAAAAAGATACCTTGCCCAGCTTGCAGATGGCAGGTCTTTCTCCTCAAGCCCAAACTCAGAAAACTCGTTAATATCGAGTGAAAAAGCACGGACTGTCCCTGTGCCGTTCTTTTTTATCATCGCCATAATACACTTATCGATGGCTCCCGGGAAGACAAACCCTCCGTTATAATCGGTGTGCTCGCCAATAAGATTTATACGACCGGGAGAAGCATACATATCTCCCTCCAAACCAAACTGTCCTTTAAACGCTTCTCTTATTTTGTTTTCCATATGCTTTAAACAAGATGATTTATTTTACAATGATACTAATTTTTGTTACTCCCGGATCCTCAGCATTGCCTTTAAATTCCAATGTTCCATCCATTTTCATACGACGAAATGACTCTTACCCGCTCCTGCTCTGTTCTGATAGTCAGGTCAGCTTTCAATTTTTATATAACTTTTAAATCAAATGATGAAAGCCAAAGGAATCTGGCTATCTTGCCTAATATTTAATTTTTCAGCTAAATGGATTATATCAATATTGAAGAAGAGATAAATAAAAGCAATTCCACCTTACTGAAAAAAATGCCGCATTTCGCTGTCAGACTGATGGCTGCCATCATAAAACAAGATGAAATAAACCATATTCTTAATAAATATTCTGATTCTGAGGGGGTGGACTTTCTAAGGGATTTGCTTAAAGAGCTGAACATAAAAATCAATATTGAAGGCAAAGAGAATCTACCTGAAAACGGCAAATGTTTTTTTGTTGCAAATCATCCGTTTGGATTGGTTGATGGCTTGATTCTCACAAATACAGTTGCTGAAAAATATGGAAATTTTAAAGCAATAGGCAACGACTTATTTATGCTTGTTCCTCAGTTAAGGCCGGTTATAGCTGCCACAAATGTTTTCGGGACAAACACCAGGGACTATGTTATCGAACTTGAAAAATTAATTGAGTCAGAAACTCCTGTTACACATTTCCCAGCCGGAATAGTATCAAGAATTAAAAATGGCAGGATCCGTGACGAAAAATGGCAAAAAAGTTTTATATCAAAAGCTGTTACTCATAAAAGAGATATAGTGCCATTTTATTTCTATGGAAGAAACTCCTTACTGTTTTATTCTGTCTTTCTGTTTAGAAAAATCTTCGGAATAAAAAACAACCTTGAACTGGCACTGCTTCCTCATGAAATTTTCAACAAAAGGAACAAAACAATAAAAGTTAAAATAGGCAAACCTGTTTCTTATAAAACTTTAGATAAGTCGAAGTCTAATTCTGAGTGGGCTCAATATTTACAGGAGCAGGTATATAGTTTAAGAAAACAGTAAAGTCAGACATAATCAATGTCTTAAGATTATAAAAAAAAGGATAAATTTGATAAAGGTTTTAATTTTACACAGGCAGTTTCTTTTTGTTTAGAAAGTACTTCTGAATACTGATTTGCAAAATGAAGAATCCGGCAGGAAATAAGACTGACATTGTAAACATCAAAGATCAGAGTATTATTGACGATTTACTGTCTGTCAATAAATCATTGCAGAAAGAGCTGGAGGAATACAGGAAGGCAAATGCGATACAAAAAAAGCAGATTGACAGATTAAAGAGGCTGATTGAAAAGATAAGAGATGGTTACGCAAGGGCTGAAGATGCAATTACTATAGTTGACCTTACGGATGGTGAAAACTACCTGAAAATTTTTGACATGAACCCCATGGCACAAAAGATTTTCAATATCTCCCATCAAAGGATTGATAACGGTTTAGATTTCAAAGACATTATACCTGAAACAAATTACAGGATTTTCATTGAAGAGCTTCTGCCCATGCTAAAAAAGGGGAAGACGGTTGTCTCCAGGGATGATGTTGATTCCGAATATGGCTATTGGGATTCAACAATATATCCTATGAAGGACAAGAAGGGAACTATCTCATTTGTTGCTGCTATTTCAAGGAATGTGACTCTGGAACATGAAAACAGAAAGCTGTCAGCCATACTGCAGGCTGCAATAGACAGCCTGCCGGTTGAGATATGGATCCGTAATACTGATGGTTATGAAATATATCAGAATAAAGCCTCAAGGGATGTAGTTGGTGATATGATTGGGACAACACTGACAGATTTGGATTTGTCTGCTGATGCCTTAAAGTATCACAAGGCAAATGCAAAAAAAGTAATTGAAGGTGAAACCGTTATTGAAGAGTATATTATTGAAAAAGATGGTAAGACCAAATGGATTGAAATTTTGCTTAACCCCATATGGAGTAGCAATAAGACAATCGGATACAGCACAATTGTAACTGACATCACTTATAGAAAAGCGGCAGAGATCTCACTACGTAAGAGTGAGGAGAGATTTCGTCTTATAGCACGGCACTCAAAGAACCTGCTTTATGATCATTATCTCACGACAGGATATATTGAATGGGACGGTGCTATTGAAGAAGTTACCGGATTCTCACCTGAGGAATACAGAGATGTTAGATTTGATCAATGGTCACAGCTGATCCATCCCGATGACAAGGAAGATGTGCTGACCTTGTTTGAAAAATCCATGGTTGAAAACCAACCATTTAAGGCACAATACAGGCACAAAAAGAAAAACGGGGAATATATCTGGATTGAGGAAAACAGTAATGTTGTTGAGTTGTCTGACGGAAGTCCCTCCAGACTCTTTGGCGTAATGAAGGATATAACCGAACAAAAAAAAGCTGAGGAGACAATTTACAAGAGTCAGAAACTGCTCAATGACTCACAGCGTATTGCGCATATAGGCTCATGGGAGTACTATTACAGGGATGACATACTCCTCTGGAACGAAGAGTCCTATAAAATTCTTGGAATTGAAAAAACAGATCATATACCTGCAATTGAGGATTTTATTCACCTGGTTCATCCGGATGACAGGCAGGCTTTAATAGATCACTTTGAAAAGACCGTTAAAGAAAACGAGTATAAAGACATTGAATACAGGATAGTAAGACCTGATGGAGAAATACGCACTCTGCTTACTGTTGGGGCAATAAACCTCGATGAAAAAGGAAATGCCTATCGTTCATTTGGCATAATTCAGGATATTACTGAGAGAAAACAGATGGAGAGAGAATTGCTTACAAGTGTTATTTCAACTGAGGAGAGGGAACGTCTTTATTTTTCACAGGAGCTGCATGATGGTCTGGGCCCGCTCCTCTCCGCTGCCAAACTATATGTTGAATGGCTGGCAGACCCTACACCCGATGTGGATCAGGGAGCTGTAATTCTTGATATCTGGAAGATACTTGAAGAGTCAAACAAGTCAATAAGAGACATCTCTTTCAAACTCAGCCCCCATACATTACAAAACTATGGCCTCGCTGAAGCGCTGAAAGCATACGTCAATAAAGTGCAGCAGACTGCAAAAGCAAAGATCACAATCAATAACTCAGTTAAAGAAAGGGTTGACAATACAATTGAAACAATACTTTACAGGGTAATGTGTGAGTGTATAAATAATACAATCAAGCACGCCAATGCAAAGAGCATTTCTATTAAAATAGAGATGGCCGGGAACATGCTGAACGCGACATACGCAGATGACGGCAAAGGATTTAATATTGAAAATACTGTTGAAAACCGCAAGGGGATTGGACTACTGAATATGCAAAGCCGCGTCAGGGCTGTTAACGGTACACTTACAATAGACAGCGCTCATGGGAAAGGAACTAAGGTTGAGATAAAAATCCCGGTAGGAGTTTAGGCAATACAGCTTTTTTACAATTTTAACAGCCAACTACATTAAACATCGTGTAATGTCCGGGGAAAGAGACTGCAGGTGCAATGTTAAAGCCCCTTTTTTATATCTTAGTAACCGTATTTCAAAAAAACCATGAAAATAGGACTGGCACTTGGTGGAGGCGGTGCAAAAGGCTTTGCACACATCCCCTATATTAAAGCAATAGAGGAACTGGGAATAAAGATAAGCTTTGTCTCCGGAACAAGCATGGGCGCAATAATAGGTGCATTTTATGCAGCAGGAATGACACCTGCCGATATGATTGCCCTCGTTGAAAGCCTGGGAATAAGGGAAACAATTAAACTCGCCGCTCCTTCTTCGTTTAAAATCGGACTTACTGATGGAAAGAATGTTGAGAAATTTCTCAGTGATAATCTGCCGGTGCATAGTTTTGAGGAGCTGAAGATACCTCTGAAGATATCCGCCACAGAATACTGGAGCAAAAAAGAATATGTTTTCAAAAGCGGAGAACTCGTTCCGGCTATACGCGCCAGCATTTCATTGCCAGGTATCTTCCAGCCGTTCCTGCATGAAGGAAAACTCTTCCTCGACGGCGGTATTGTCAATCCCGTGCCATTTGATCTGCTCTCCGATGCCGACTTTATTATCACTATCGACGTACTTAACGAAAATTTTGACAACAGGAAAATACCCGGCCCGATTGACGCGCTGTTTGGCTCATACCATATTATGAAAGAGTTCATAATGAAGTACAAGGACTACGAAAACAAAGCAGGCCTGCTATGCTCTCCCGACCTTACGAATTACAGCACACTGGCTTTCCATAAATCCAAAGAGATTATCAGCTCTGTTGAGAAGGATGTTGAGAAATTTAAAGAAAAGATATCTGTTGCACTTGATCTGATAAAGCCTTAATGTAGTTGCATCCAAAATAATTGAGCTACCGGTTGCAGCAGTCTTTTGGCATATTATTTGTAATTTTTCTGATAGTCTGCAAATATTCTTTAATACAAACCTTTTGCACTTTTATTTAAACAGAAATGCCATGAGACTAAGAAAAATTCTGATTGTAATTCTGCTGATCAATTCCGTCCAATTAATATTAACATCTTGTTGCACAGGTGGTTATTCTTACAGTTATGATAGTATATTTCTTCAGACACTTAAATTAGGTGGCGTAACAGAAGATCATTCAATTAAGCTGTCTGACTTTGGGTTAAAAATGAACATGCTGAGTCAGAAGCACTCAATTTCAACTGTCGGATCTTCAAATAACTTAAAGGCCGTCGACTGCTGGGTCGAATATCCTCATGACCCGATAACCGGCATCAGAATTATATCCATGAACACTGATCTGAATACATTCACCGATGTGACAGAGAATTTTCAGGGCACACCAGAAGGAGAAAAAGATTATTCTGAATATGTATCATTGTCAGAGCTCATGGAAATGGTCAATAGCCCCCGGGTTCAAGCCCTGGATAATATCTACCTGAAACCTGGCGCCTTACTTTCTCTTAAAGGAAACATGAGGTTTATTGTTGAAATTGACATATATAAAAAACCTTCATTAACTGATACAACCAATGTTGTTGAGATTCTGGAATAAAAAAACTGCTGTACTTGCATTATCTATAATTTTATCTGCAAGTATCGAAGCTCAGACGGTTGATTTTACTCATCAGCCAGATGTTGTCTTTTATTTAGATTTGACAATGAGTTCTCCGTCACAGAGCTTTCAAAACAGTAAAAGCTATCCATTCTCAGGTTCTTTTCTCTGTAAAAACAAAGAAATCAGAGGCTTTAATGCCGGAACATCAATATACTTTTTTAAGAACCTTGGCATTGACTTTATGCTGTCTCATTATGCACTGGAAGCTGATACTCCTGGGATGCTCTCACAGGTATCATTGACCGAACCTGAAAATCAGGCAAAAGTCTTCTCCAATGATGTATATGGAATAACAACTTTTTCGTCCGGGCTTTCTTACAGATTCAGATTTAAAAATTTATCGATTGTGCCAAAATTTATGATAGGTGCCACAATNTTATCTACACCTGAAATTGATNTCTATTGCTTCAACAACGACATTCATAATAGAACCTATCAGTATATGTATAGTCAGACTGGCACATTATCTTTATCCCCGTCTGTCAACCTGAGCTATATCTTCAGACTTAGCAGACATTTCGGGATGGGTTTTCAACTTTCATGCGAATATCTTTCTATGAGACCAGATATTGAAATTGAAAAACACAGTTTTGATGCAATTAACAAAACAGCAACACAAAATTACATATATCCCTCACCTAAAATCGGAATATTTACTATTCACGCAGGTCTGATTTTCAGGATTAACAAAGCAGTAACGCCCGTAAGAGACCATTCACCGGCTACCAGATAAAATTATAATCATTATACTTTTTAAGAAATGATATTTGAACAATGTCATTTTAAGTACGTTTGTTTGTTGAATAAGTGAAAAAATGAACGAATTTGATATCAAAGCAAAAGAGTGGGACAATAACCCTGAACGAAATGAGAGGTCAGAGTTAATTGCAAGCTCGATTATCAACGCCGGGTTTCTTAGAAAAGATATGAATGCGCTGGAGTTCGGCACCGGAACCGGAACGTTGAGCTTCTTACTGGCCGACAGGGTTAAAGAGATAATCATGGTTGACACCTCAGCGGGCATGATAGAAAAAGCCACTGAAAAAATAATGGAAAGGGGCACAAAAAACCTCATTCCTCTGCTTATTAACCTTGAAAATGATAAATATACAGGTGTTCGTCCTGATTTTATCTTTTCACAAATGGTTCTTCACCATATTACTGACACAAAATCAATAATTAAAAAGTTCTGTGACCTTTTAAATAATGGCGGATACCTTGCTGTTGCTGACCTTTATACAGAAGATGGATCATTCCATGGAGAAGGGGCAAATGTTCATAAAGGCTTTGATGTGGTACAGCTTAAGAAAGATATGGAGACAGCCGGATTTTACGATGTGCAAACGTCTGAATGTTGCAGAATTAAAAAGGCACTTCATAATACAATAAAAGAGTTTCCTGTATTTCTGATGATTGCCCGCAAATAACACGGTCAATAAAAAAGTTGTCGCTTTTCAATTAAAAGGTTGTTCAGTTGCCTTACATATTCCTGTGCAGTTTCCTGCCACAGTTCTACTTTTGCAGCAGATTTTTTAATGATCAAATCGAAATAATCAGGATATGACAGCAACTATAATCATTATCTCAGTCGTTCTGGCATTTGTGGTTTTCACATTTTTGATGCGTGCCAAAATAAAAAACATCCCGGTAGTTGACGATGCTGAGAAAATAATCACTCTCACCGATAAAAATTTTCAGCACCAGATAAAGAACAAAACAATACTTATTGATTTCTGGGCTGCATGGTGCGCTCCCTGCAGGATGATGGCACCAGTGCTTAACGAACTCTCTGAAGAGTTGGATAAAGCCTCCATCGGAAAATTAAACATTGATGAATTTCAGTCAATTGCAGCAAAATACAATGTCCGTAGCATTCCTACCATGATAATATTTAAAGAGGGAAAGGAAGTTGACCGGATAGTTGGTGTTAAATCAAAAGATTTTCTTTTACAGCAGATTAACAAAGTCAAATAATAAAATAAATCAGAAAATGGCACTTACAGTAAATCCAAACTCATGCCCGCAGAATCACAGATGCCCGATCATAAACATTTGTCCGGTTGGAGCTATAACCCAAAACGGATACGGGTTACCGGTGATAGATGAGGAGAAGTGTACCGAGTGTGGCAAATGTACAAGGTACTGTCCCACGCAGGCAATAAGAAAAGGATGAGGTAAAGATCATGCTCGTTTATATCTGTCTCTTACATGAGATAGTTATAAACGAGTGTTCCTCCGTAAAAACCCGTGATAGCTACAGAAAGGGCTGAAACACCGTACAAGGCAAATACAAGCCATGTCAGCGATTTATTTTTGATCTTTTTAATCTGAATAACCACACGGCAAATTAATGTCACAACCAGAAGTATAGTTGTAAGAGAGGCAAACATTTCATGTGTCTCCCGAATCGTTCCGGCAGCACCATCCATCTCAGATGTGAAAAGAGCGCCTGACAACCAGGTTACCACAGCTGCCAGGGTGCCTGCCATCAAAAGGTAAAAGCCTGCCTTTGACAAACAGACCTCCTTTTTAAAGAAAACAGCAGCTGTATCTGCTGCAAAACCTGCCATAACCAGTGCAATAGGAAAATGCACCAGCATGGGATGAAGATGAGCTGTATCAAACATACTTTTTAGTTTTACTTAGTTCCCTGATTTTGATTTTTATTTCAGCCTAGCAACTGCTTAACTATGGCAGATATCTCCCTGCCGTCGGCTTTGCCGGCAAGCTCTTTCGATGCGATACTCATTACTCTCCCCATATCTGACGGGGCCTTTGCTCCTGTCTTTTCTAAAATGGCCTTAAGGGCATCTGTCAGCTCCGCTTCACTCATTTTGGCCGGTAAATATTTTTCAAGTACGTCAGCTTCAGCAGTCTCCTTCTCTGCAAGTTCCGGTCTCATCTGCTCAATATAAATATTGGCCGATTCCCTTCTTTGCTTTACAAGCTTCTGGATAATTTTTATCTCTTCATCAGCAGTGAGTACAGCATCTGAGCCTCTGTCCGTGCGGGCAATTATGAATGCCGTTTTTGCTGCTCTTATAGCTTCCAGTGCAATTTTGTCTTTCGACTTCATTGCGGCAATAAGGTCTTTTGATATTTGCTCAGTTAGTGACATGATATTTGTATTTGATTACAGTAAAATTAACTATTAATTGTCGTTTGATCATTTGCCGGCAGAAAAAGTATTTAAATTTGTTTCTGTTGTAAGAATCTGAAAACCTCGATAAATGAAACCAACATCATGTTTTAAAATTTTATGGATAGTACCTGCCATGGTTTTTATCATGTCATGTAGCCATTCATACCAGGCAACATCACCCGATGGAACGCTGAAGGTCACTGTAAATGTTAAAGATGGCAAGGCATCATATGCCCTTTATAAGAACAATAAACAGGTAATAGTAAATTCTGCGCTTGGGTTTGTCTTTGCCAACAACGATAACTTTAACGGCAATTTCATAATTACAGGAGTGCTGAAGGAGACCCACGATGATACCTGGGAGCAGCCATGGGGCGAAGACCGTTATATCAGAGATCACTATAACGAGCTCAAGCTGTTGCTTAAGGAGAAGAGCAACTTAAAACGAAAAATGAATATTGTTTTCAGGCTCTTTGATGACGGCCTTGGCTTCCGTTATGAAATTCCTGAACAGGAAAACATTAAGGATTTTATTGTTATGGATGAAGGCACTGAATTCAATATGCCATACAACAATAAGGCATGGTGGATCCCTGCCTATAAACCCGGGAGATATGAATATCTTTATTCCCGGACCCTGCTGAGTCAGATGGACACTGTCCACACGCCTCTTACAATTGAGACCAGGGACGGGTTTTATGTGACAATACACGAAGCGGCTCTTTATAACTATGGCAGCATGACCATTGCCAGGAGAGACACATCGTCATTAAAAAGTGACATCACGCCTCTTTCCGATGGAACCAAGGCACATCTCAAGGCACCGTTCAACACACCTTGGAGGACTCTTATTGTAGCTCAGGAACCTGCCAAGCTTCTTGAGTCACGTATGATGCTTAATCTGAACGAGCCTTCAAAGATCGCTGACATGTCATGGATTAAGCCAACAAAGTTCATGGGGATATGGTGGGGTATGTTCACCGATGTTTTCACCTGGAGCCAGGGGCCAAAGCATGGAGCAACAACAAAAAATGCCATAAAGTATATTGACTACTGCGCTCAGCTCAAAATCCCCGCCCTTCTAATTGAAGGATGGGACTATGGCTGGGACGGTGACTGGGTTGCCCACGGACGGGGATTTTCTTATACAAAACCTTATCCTGATTTTGACCTGGAAAAGATCTGTAAGTATGCAAAATCTAAAGGTGTGAACATTATTGGTCACCATGAAACCGGCGGGGCAACAATAAATTATGAGAGCCAGCTCGACAGCGCTTTTACATTATATGAAAAGCTGGGCGTCCATTACGTGAAGACAGGTTATGTAAACAGCCGTATGGATGGCAAAGAGTTTCATCACAGTCAATATGGAGTCCTGCATTACCAGAAAGTGGCCGAGACCGCTGCAAGATATCACATAATGATTGATGCTCATGAACCTATAAAAGGTACCGGTATACAACGCACATGGCCCAACTTCATGTCACGTGAAGGTGCCCGGGGACAGGAGTATGAAAGTATTACCAACGGCAACCCTCCTGAACATGAAGCTATTCTTCCGTTTACACGTTTGCTGGCAGGTGGTATGGACTTCACACCAGGGATTTTTTATATTAATAACCCGAAGAAACAGGTAAGCTCCACCCTGGCAAAACAGCTCTCCTATTATGTTATAATCTACAGTCCTATCCAGATGGCAGCTGACCTGCCAGAACACTACCTGAACCAGCCGGCATTTAAATTTATTCAGGATGTACCATGTGACTGGGATAAGACAATTGGTATTAATGCTGTCATAGGCGATTATGTAACGATAGCACGTAAAGACAGGAACAGCAATGACTGGTACCTCGGAAGCCTGACGGACGAAAACGGTCGTGAGCTTAAAGTCCCGCTTACCTTCCTTGACAAAGGAAGAAAGTACAGGGCTGAGATATATGCCGATGGCAAAGATGCCGACTGGCAGAAAAACCCGCTTTCCATTGATATCTCTTCGAAAGAAGTAACCTGTGATTCAACTCTTGATATTAAACTTGCTCCCGGTGGAGGTTATGCTGTTAGATTTGTAGCTCTATGATTAAAGCATCCCTAACTGTTGCATTGACATTTCTGCTTATCAGTCTGTCAGCACAAAATATTTCTAATTTTCAATTTGCTCTGGTAACAGATACTCACCTCAGTGGAGATAATTCCGTTATTGACCTGAGAAGGACAATCAGGGACATAAACAATAATGATTCTATAGCATTCGTAATTCTCTCAGGTGATATCACCGAGTTCGGTGCTGATAGCGAGCTAAAGCATGCGAAACAGATGCTCGACAGCCTTAACAAACCATGGTATATAATACCGGGTAACCACGACACCAAATGGTCAGAAAGTGGTGGAAACAGTTTCATTAAAATATTCGGATCAGAAACATTTTCGTTTGTATATGGCGATTTCCTGTTCATCGGCACCAATTCAGGGCCAAATATGCGAATGAGCCCGGGACAGATTCCGCGTGAAGACATCGTATGGCTCGACTCCCTGCTGATGACACCTGATGGCCGTAATCTTAAGATCATATACATCAACCACTATCCTCAGGACGACAGTATGAATAACTGGTATGAAGCTCTTGACAGACTTAAAAAGCATAGCATACAACTTATTCTTTGCGGGCACGGGCATACTGACAAACAATATGACTTTGAGGGTATTCCCGGCCTGATGTGCCGCTCAAACCTCAGAGGCAATAAAGATGTAGGCGGTTATAACATAATAAGGATATCAGGCGACACAGTCATCACCGCTTCTGTGAGAAACCCCGGGGAAAAGACACACAGTCCATGGAGCAGGGTAAAAATCGTCTCTCATAATTTTAATGAAAGTACTTCAGTGCTAAAACGTCCTGACTTCGACATGAACAACGCATCTGTTTCAGTAAAAGAAGTTTGGAGGCTCCAGGAGCGCAGTGACATAGGTGCCGGAGGCACAATAGCCGGGGGAAATTATATTTATTCCACTACAGGCGGTGAGATTAAAGCCATAAGAGTCACTGACGGAAAACCTGTATGGAGATTTAGTGCAGGGGCAAAGATTTACAGCACACCATCAATCTCAGGGAACATTATTGTTGAGTCCGTTACTGACGGTAAAGTTTATGCCCTTAATGCATCAACCGGCAGGTTGATTTGGAAATTTGACGCAGCCGAACCCGTTGTTGCCTCACCTGTGATTTATGACGACAGGGTCTTTATTGCCGGATCAGGAGGTAAATGCTACTCGCTTTTACTATCGAATGGCAAAGTAAAATGGAACTATAATGAAGTCATTGGTTTTGTTGAAACAATCCCTGTTGTTCATGATAAAATGATAGTTTTTGGTACATGGGAAAACAGACTTTACGCTTTGGATAAAAACACCGGGGAACTTATCTGGCTCTGGCATAACAATGTCAGCAACCGCATGTTCTCTCCGGCAGCATGCGTGCCTGCCGTGGCAAATAATCGTGTCTTTGTTGTCTCGCCTGACAGGAAAATGACATGTCTTGACGCCGTCACAGGTAATGTTCTCTGGAGATCAGGGCTTGACGGGAACAATGTCAGGGAATCAATGGGCGTTTCATCTGACCAATCAATGATCTATGCCAAAACTATGGAAGGAAACGTAATAGCAGTGTCAGCCACTGCACCTGACGGCACAGTTATATGGAGAGCCGCTCTGAACACGGGCTACGACATTGCACCGGGAGTGATCATTGAATCCCATGGAATAGTATTTATACCAACTGACAAGGGTTTTATTTATGCAGCCGAGAGAACTACCGGAAAAGAACTATGGGTTCACAGGGTCTCTTCATGCCTCATAAATCAAATAATGCCGGTTGACGGTCATAGCGTGATCTGCAGCTCAATGGATGGTATAATTGTGAAGATTGATTTCTGATATACCGGCTGACCAGGAAGTTTTTACTATGATTTTTATAACTTGTCATAGTACAAAAAATTAAAATTTATGTCAATTAACCGCAAAGATTTTATAAAAAAGTTATGTCTGACAGGATTATGTGTCTGTGGCATAAGCGCTGTAGCACAGGGGCAATCAGCGGCAGGTTCAGGAACTGCCTCAGCCACACAGGCAGAAAATCCGAATGCACTTCAGCAGGCATGGATATCGGCATTGCTCTATGGCATTGATAACAAACTGACTGAAGAGGAAATGCGTAACATCTTCAAAGCATGCGCATTAACTCATTACAATGACCTCGGTATGGATAATATTGTAAAAGGTTATGCGGGAGATGTTGAGAGGTTTATTGGATATCTGACTTCAGAATGGGGATGGAAAGTGGAATTTGATAAAGCCACAGGCCGCATCGTATGTGATGAAAATAAGGATCACTGTGTCTGCCCGATGGTAAACAAAGAAAAAGGCATTGCCTCTGGTTCAATATGCTATTGCTCGGAAGGGTTTATTGGAAAAATGTTCTCCGCTGTTGCAGGCAGACCTGTTCAGGCAGCCGTTGAATCATCTATTCTCAGAGGGGGCAAGTCATGCAGATATGTAGTGATTATCTAGATCCTGCCTGTAAAATTATTATCAGGAGGGTCAGCACTTCTTGCTTTAAGACACCACTCAATTTGTGCAACTCCTCTGGAAATTTATCTCTTGCAGCGTTTTTTAATAGAACATTCAAATTTTACATATTTACCATTTGGCAAATGAACTTTGTGTAAAACGGGTTGTTTATTGTGTAAAATTCATGGATCATGAAAAGAGTTAAGAGAACAGGACTGCTAATAGTGATATCCTTATTAATAATTCAAAATAACAAAACAATGGCACAGTCATTTGATTTTCCGGATCTCCCCTATTCATATAATGCTCTTGAGCCTTATATTGATGCACAGACGATGGAGATACACTACTCAAAACACTACAAAGCTTATTATACTAACTTTCTTAAAGCTGTTGAAGACAACAAACTTGAAGGAAAGACAATCGAAGAGATATTCTCAAAGATCAGCACTTATCCTGCTGCCGTAAGGAATAATGGTGGCGGTTATTTCAACCATAAACTTTTCTGGCAGATTCTTGCACCTGCAAAAGGACAGCAGCCTACCGGCAAACTTCTGGATGCAATAAATGCATCATTTGGCTCTTTTGACAAATTCAGGGAAGAGTTTGAAAATGCAGCCAAAACACAGTTTGGAAGCGGCTGGGCCTGGCTGGTGGTTGGCTCTGACGGAAAGCTTTTTGTCACGAACACTCCAAACCAGGACAATCCTCTTATGGACATTGCAGTAAAGAAAGGTACACCAATACTTCTGCTTGATGTTTGGGAACATGCATATTATCTTAAATACCAAAACAGAAGACCCGACTACATCTCAGCATTCTGGAATGTCGTAAACTGGGACAAGGTTGCAGAATTATATGCAAACGCAAAGAAATAACAGTAAATCTGCTTTTTGCTCATTATTTAGTTTTTATACCATTTGATGGTTTACCAGATAAAGGTCCCGGAATAATCCGGGACCTTTTTTATTATATTTGTTCATGCAACATCCGGATTAATGAACAATTCAATAACCTTTTTCCTGCCCTCTCCTAGTCTGCGTGAGTTTATCAGGAATTATTATATTATTGAGTTTTATACCATCCCAGACACAGAGTCTTTTGAGCAGAGACATCTATCAGATGGATGTATAGAGATGTTCATAGGATATCAGGATACCCGAAGCACGTGTTATGGCGGGGATGGCAAAGCAATTTTTCTTGACTCAGGGGTTGTCGGAGCACGTAACCTTGCTAGTCCGGCTAAAGGTTTACTCGATGATACCGGATCTAAAACATTTAAATTCGTTTCAATCAATTTCAGGCAAAACGGATTTTACAATATTTTTAAGATCCCTGGATCTGAGACATACAACGGCTTCTTTGATGGCAGCACAATCATCGGAGAAGATATAGAAAGACTTAGACAGAGACTTAGTGATGCAAATACAAACACAGAGCGTATTTCATATCTTGAAAATTACCTGAAAGAAAAATATGCCCAAAACCTCTCCAAAAGTTACAGGTTATGTGGAGGAATGGAAATCGCCTCATTTATTTCAGGTAAGAAAGGCAATGTCAGGTTTAAAGAGCTGATGTCAGAGTTCAATGCATCGGAACGAACAATAGAAAGGAATTTTAAGACTGCCACGGGGTACTCTGTTAAGGAGTACTGCAAAATCCTGCGCTTCAGTAATCTGCTTGGACACATAACATACAATCAGAATATCGTATGGGCCGATATGGTTTCAATGTGCGGATACTATGATCAGTCTCACCTCATAAACGAGTTCAAAAGTGCGACTGGTATTGCTCCGGCTGTTTATTGTAAAAATATAAACAAGAATGTCTTCAGGATATATAACCATTTAGCCATTTTAAATTCAAAAGAGCTTACAGGGGCAATGATTGATGGAAGCATAAATTCGCTCGAAGTCTTATCTGAAGACCCTGAATTATATCCGTAAGCAATCTGTTTTTGTCGGATTTTTCCAATTTTTTAAAAATCAGTTCAAATATATTTGATACAACAAATGTGGTATTATGCATTTTTATTCTATCGTTTCATTTGAGAAGCCCTCTGACCTACTAAAATAACCAGGAAAAAATGAACCTCTTCAATTATCCTCTTCGTTGTATTATCCGATCAGTTATGCGGTATATTCCATTTTTCCTTCTGCTGGTTTTTATGCCAGGCAATGTCTTCGGACAGGATATTGCAGCATTGAAAGATGCAAAACCCTTTACCGTATCCGGCAATTTTGGCGTAAGCTCAGTATTTTACAATGTGCATGGGCGTAAAGCAAACAGGGAGCCATTCTCATGGATGCTTACTGGCTCGCCTGTTATCTCCGTTTACGGGATTTCATTTCCCTTCTCATTTACAGTAAGTGAACAGGAACGCAGCTTTAACCAGCCTTTTAACCAGTATGGAGTGTCACCTTCATATAAATGGATAAAACTGCATCTGGGTTACAGCAATCTTCAGTTCTCACCGTTCTCTCTGGGAGGTCACTCAATAATGGGTGCAGGTGCAGAGCTCAACCCCGGGAAATTCAGGTTTGGCTTTATCTACGGAAGGCTCCTGCGACCGGTCCCGTATAGCGATACCATTTCAGTTGTTCCAAGCTATAAAAGGACTGGCTATAGTGTGAAGGTTGGCTATGGCACCCAGGAAAACTTTGTTGATCTAGTCGTCTTAAGGGCTAAAGACTTCGCTAACTCAATAACAGATGTTGACGGACTTGAGATAACCCCTGCAGAGAATGTGGTGTGGTCAGTTGTTACAGGTCAGAAAATAACCAAATGGCTTACCTTAAACGGCGAATTTGCACAGAGTGTGTATACTGAAGACAGCAGGGTAAGCGATACTGGAACACCATTTGAAAGAAAATCAAATTTTCTTGCCGATGCTCTTATTAAAACAAACTCAACAACAAAAAGAAGCAGCGCCATTGACGGCAATCTCCTTTTTGGAAATGAGATCTGGCAAATGGGATTGCATTTTAAGCAAATAGGACCCGATTACCAATCAATGGGAGCCTATTACTTCCAGAATAACATGAGAAACATTACTGTTGAACCTGGCTTTAAGATAAAGGATAAATTCTCTTTTAAAGGAAGCGTCGGTTTTCAGACAGATAACATTGGAGACTCAGTAGATTACCGGACCAACCGAACTATAGGCTCTGCACAATTTAATTGGCAGCCATCACAGAAACTTATGACCAATGTTACATATTCAAACTACGACCTCGGACAGAAAAGTGTCATAGCTGTTCTGGATACACTTAATAAGGTTTCTCAAACCACAAACAACCTGACAGTCAACCAGACACTGATGCTTTTATCCGAAACAATGAGTAATAGTTTTATACTAACAGGTAATTACCAGACATTAAAGGATCACAATTCACATACTGCCGACAACACCGAATATACAACCACGATGGTTCTTCTATCATGGTATATGACATTGTTGAAATCAGGCTTAACAACAGGTGTATCATTTAATTACAGCACATATGATATGGCTTCTGTTAATTCGCAATATTTCGGACCATCTGTTTCAGTCAGCAAAAGCTTCTTTAAACAAAAGATGAATCTTTCATTAACCGGCTCCGGATTCAGAAACACAAGTGATGGGAATGCTTTGAGTACTATTGTCCAGGCAGGAATGCGAACATCGTACCGTCTGGCAAAAAAACATAAAATTCAAATTAAGTACTCGTTCAACAGATGTATTGGCGAGGCTGCTACTGTAAATTCATACACTGAAAACAAGGGAGAAATAAGCTATGTATATTCATTCTGAAAAAATAGTCCGCAAACTGACCCTGGCAGCATGTATGCTGCTTTTGTTTGCAATTTCACCGAAGGCACAGGTAAATGTTGTGACTGTGGTTACTCCTCCGTATACATCAAACTTTTCACAGTATGCTGAAAAGCTTAAGGTTACGGCAGTTTCTGCCATTACCGGATCTCTGCGCTTAAGTATGACCATTCAGGGCGATAACGGGATAAACATCCAGACCCTTGAGACCGGGAGTGTATCAATAACTGCAAATGTGCCGTTAATGGTACCAGAGGACTATTTCTATGATTTCTTTGATCCGTCAAGGCTTAAGGTGACGGGGATATCTGCTGCAGAGCTGTCACAGAGAGGCCTCCCGGCAGGCACCTACCAGATATGTTTTAAAGCTACTGCATACAACGGCGTTGTTACATACAATGCGAACAGTTGCAGCGGAATGTTCAGGGTTATTCTTCCTGAACCGCCAAGGATACTTCAGCCATTATGCGGCAGCGAGCAATTCAGGGGCGGCATCCAGAACATTTTGTTCACCTGGGCCCCATCTCCCGGAGCACCACGATGGTCACAATATACACTTCGTATTGTAGAGATCAGAGACTCAACCCTTTCTCCTGCACAGGCTCTGAGAAGCGGTACGCGGCCTCCTTTCTTTGAAGAGGAAGTCAGCGGTACCTCATACCTGTACGGGCCTAAAGATCCTCCTCTTGAAAAAGGATGCAGATATGCATTTGAAGTGATTGCAACAGACGGTGAGACAAACACACGGTTCACAAACAACGGACACAGTGAAATGTGCTACTTCAGATATGGGAAGGAAGATGTTACGCCACAGCCTGTCTTTTCTCCGGCCAGAAAAAAGAAGACAGTCACTGCAACCCAGAAACAATATATCCCGGGCGTTTTCTATTCACCTGCAAACATAAGCGGCACTCTTTATTACCAGTATGCCGGACCAGCTCTTCCTACAATAATATCAATTGCCAATGCCGGGTCAAAAACAGGGGACGTAAAAATGCCTGACGCAAAAAACGTTATGCTTGCAAATAACAGTGATCAGTCAGGGAATGCCAAAAAAGTGGATATAAATGGACAGACACTGGTATTAAATAAGAAGAATAATAACATTGTTGGTGTAAATAATGCCGCTGCAAAACAAACTGTCAACACAGTCGGTCAGGTACAGGGTCTTTCATTCTACCATAACGATATCAGAGACAAAGCGCATAGTTATCCGCTGGCAAACATGCCATTTTCCCTCGTAGTAAAATATATGATTTACGATCCGTCCAAAGGAGGAATGAAGGTTCTGAGTGCTTATGACCTAAATATAAACTATCTGCCGGCTAAACTTCGCAGCCTTAAACCTGACCAGGTTCTTGCTTCAGGCATCACCGATGCTTCAGGTAATTTTGATCAGACATTTCTGCTCCAGGATTCATTGGGCATGGTGGCAAAGAACTTCACTTTCACAACCGGCGGCGGGGAGTTCAAAACCACCTACAAGGGCAACCTTTTCAGAGTGGTAAGGCTGCTTGTAGGCTCAAACCACTACTGCAGCCCTGCCCAGGATATGATTGTACAACCTGGTGAATCAGTAAGTTATGACGATCTCTATGCTTTGGTCAGAAATTATGGTCTGAAGGTGGAAACATATCTTCCGGCCTCATCCGATAACTACCTTGACGGACCTTTTGAAGGAATTGATGTATATATCCTCCGTAAAGACAACATTGCAGATATTCCCGCTGATGAAGGGTATCCAAAACCTGATTCGGCTACATTGCATGAAGTGCCCGGATTACGGGTTATCGCGCACGCAAAGACCAGGCAGGATGGATCTGCAACCTTCATGCACCTTGTAAAAAACCTTAACGGGTATGACAGGTATTATATATATGTAAATTCAGTATCAAGCAAAACACTCGCGCTGAAGAGCTACGTCAATTATTACAGTAATACTGAATCACCAGGGTCAGGCATTATAGTTGTACCTGAAAATGCTGTATATAATGATGAATACCAGTATAAGGATGATTATTCAAGAAAAGTAAATCTCATTGCCCTTCCTCCTGTTGTTTATGGCCTTGTCACACTCAACTCAGGGGGCACTGACGTAAAAGCCGATAATGAAGGCATACTGGCCTCGGGAGCAAGCGTTGCACTGAGCAGCGGGTTACAAATAGTCTCTTTATTAAATGCCCAGAACGCTTCATCCACACAGATGAAAACATATACTGATGCCGAGGGCAGGTTCTCAATCAAAGCAACTACAGCCGACGGGAAAAAGATATTTAATGTTACCGCCAAACTTGATGGTTATAAGACAGCCACTATCAATGTTAACAATAATACTCCTTTGCTGAAAGGCCAGAAGGTTGAGGTTGGACCAATAACACTGATGACAAAAGCTCTCTTCAGCGGAAAAATAGTTGACAGCATAACAGGTACCGGAGTCGTTTGCAAAGTTTCAGTTCTGGGTGGATTGTCAGTAACATCATCCATGCCAATGCCCGGGGTAAAACAGCAGGATCTCATGTCATCTTTCACGCTGCAGTCGGCAGATATGACTGTAATAAATAACCTGGCATCAAAGTATGTTATTCCCAATCAAACAAAGACAACCAGCGCAGTATTTGTCAACACGGGTGTAAGTACCAATACCTCCAATATTAAGAGAGCAACCCAGACAACAGCAAAAGCAACAGCAAAAGCAACAACCGGGGTACCACAGGCAGTTAATTTAGGACCACTTGGCCCTTCATATTTTGCATTGCCTGCACCTTCAGGCAATCAGACTATAATTGTAGAGCCCGATGATAACCTGCATTATTTCACTGATACTCTCGAAGTAAACCTCGCTGAGGGAAATAATACTGCTGTAATAAAGGCGATAAAGAAAATGCACAGGGTAAAGGTTATAGTTAAGGTTGAGCAGCCGCCAAAAGAAATCGCTCCGGTCTCAGCTCAGTACAAAGTGGGACAGACAGGTACAGTTCAGGCTGTATCAAATACAGCAAATGCAAAAACCGTTCAGAATGTAAATACCCAGGCTGCAAAAAAAGATAACAACACAACAAATCAGAGTGTAAATAGTAATGCACTGCAGTCTGCAACAATACAGAATATCAGCGTAAATCTTGATCGTATAGCAAATGCAAAGGTAAGGATCGCCGACAGAACAGATTATGTTCTGACAGATAATGAAGGCATAGCTTACCTGGAGTTTGAAGGTGAAGATGCCTTTAACATAGAGATTGTTCCTCCTGAGGATAAGGACTTTGAATCAAAAACAGTACCCTTTGCCAACTTTTCAAGTTCAAGGAATTTTATCGAGGAAGTGATCCCGTTAAAGAAAGCCAGTCACATTTCAGGTAAGGTCACTTTTAACGGCACAGCTGTAAAGGGTGCGACAGTATCGTTATCCAGTTCTGGAAAGGATATATCGACAACAACAGGTACCGATGGGACGTATACACTCAGAAATGTTCCTGCCGGTGAAACATTAAAGGTGATAGCAGGAATGAGTGGCTATATCGGATCAAGCAACGAGGTTACCGTTTCTTCAGATCCCGTTGAAGGCGTTGATCTGACACTTACCAAATCAGCAGAATTTGACTTTTCAAAGATGCTTGGTTTCCAGATAGAGGTAACAAAAGATTCTGTTGTCAATGGAACACATAAGATAAGTGGCTGTTTCACCGGGCTTCCGGTAAACGGACAGATCGACACCAAAGAACCAGATCAAAAGGTCAATTTCAATAATATTGAAGTAACAAAAGGATCGGCTGTGGGAGCTGATAACATGCCATACCCTGTTCCCGTTGATCAGTCAGTCAAATCCGATGTTAACACTATACCGCTTATGATTAACGGTACTTTTATCGGAGCAGCAGAGGACCCTGACGGAATAAAAATAGCCAAAGGTAACAGCGACAATGCGGGCTTTATAAAAGGGAAAGTATCTATCAACACTGGTTCTTCTTTCAAGAGTAATGAAGCATTAATAAACTCCGGAATATATCTGATGTCAGCATCATCAGATCAGGCACCAAAAGAGCTCAATGTTATTGCCTCTGATGGTACAAAACCATTTGGTAATGGAGTAATTCCTGTTTTCAGTCAGAGTGGCAAAGAGATACCTTATACCCTGTTCGGATATAACGCAGTTGCAAAGCCAGGAGTCTCAAGAATTGACGGAGCCGTTGTCAAACTAAGTACCGTATTGCATACAAACCTTTCCAATACAGGCACAGCAGATCTTGCTGTTGACCTTGGTGATGTGGAACTGACGCCCACCATGGTGAAGTCCTTATCAAATACAAGCACTATTACCATGCCATTGGAGCAGTGGAGTCTTAAGGCGACAAAATGGGCACTTAACTCAACAGGGTTCAAGCTGGTTGAGGGCGAGGTAGTGACCCATATGGCTAATGTTGAGTTCAAAAATATGGAAATCAAACCAACAGAGCTTACGGGTGGAACATTTAATCTGACAACTCTTAATATAAGAAACATTGCCACCCTTAATGTTACCGGAAACGCAAGTCTGTTCAGTCAGAATGGACACTGGTTCCTGGCAATCACGCCAAACGGAGGAGAATGCGGAGAGATAGATCCGCTTCCGGGTATGCCGGCAACTCAGAAAATAAAGGTTACTTCAGTTTACCTCAAAAGCGACAAATCAGGCAGTTTCGCTGTCAACATGGAACCTTTTAAATTATACGGATTAGTTGACTATACGCCAACCAGTCTTGCTGTTTATGATAACAGGATTGAGTTTCCCGGGACAGTGGATCTGAATATCCCGGATGTACCGTCAAGGTCTGCCCTGATCTCATACCATAAGTCAGGCTCTCAGGCTGTGCTCTCATTCATACCATTTACATTCAAGTTTGCAACAAAAGGTGTTAACCTGGAGTTTACCCTCGACCAGAATTCACTTACTTCGTCAGGCTTTACAGCAAAGGGAACATTATCAGAGCCGGGCCTCTATTCAGTAAATGTGCAGCTGAATCATAGCACTGCTAAAACTGAAATAGTCGACATCCCAGGCCAGACTTTCAACATAGATAAATCCGGGAACCGCAAACTTCTAAACTTTGATGGTGAAATGCATGTCAACTCCGGAGAGTGGTCTAACTTTACATTCAACGGCGACCTTGCCGGAGCCACCGGGGCCACAAGCCATATGACATTCGTTGTAAATGGTGATGTGACAGCCGATAATCAGTCAGTCTCAGTAGATAAGGTTTCAACTCCATTTGGTGATCTGAAACTTGTGTTTGATTTCGAAAACGCCCGTCTGATAGGTATCCTTGAGGTTGATATGGACCTGGCCGGGCAGGGTCACGTAAAAGGAAGTGTTGAATCAGTGGTCGATAAAATGGGCTGGTACTTCTGTGCCGGCGGAAAGATTACAATTATTGGCAATCCTTACATAAAGGAGATATCTATGGCCCTTCTTTTCGGCGATTATCCTTCGTTGAATGATCCATTCATCACCCAGGTATTCAGCGAGTATTCTTACAGTCATACTCTGCCAAAGGAATTTCAGGGTCAGCTGAAAGGATTTTATATGGATGGAGCCTGTACATTCCCGTTCCCGGAGCTTCCGAACATAGATATAGACCTGGTTATTGTTCATGGACAACTAACGGTATCAGTAACGGGTGACTTCAGTCTCGGAATGAACTTTACCGATGCCGGCAACACTTATTACACAGGGACTGCTGTAGCCGTAAATGCCAACGTCGGTCTTAAGGGATCTGTTGGTCTTGGATGCGTGGGAGCATCATTTGGCATAACATTGGAAGTTGCCAACCACGGTGAGTTTAAAAGCAATGGAGACTGGTATATCGACGGATCAAACACTCTGACTCTTTACGGGAGTGCCTATATAGGTGTCGGTTGCTGCGACGAAGATTGTGATGGATATTATGTCTGCCCGTGTGTCTCAAAAAGCTGGGGAGGTTCTGTATCGATAGGCCTGCTGGCTCACATGGGGAATGATTCCAACTACATTAAATTTAACTGGTAATTTCTGAAGAAATGGAAAAAATATATAAACCATATATTATGAGAGCTTCATTGAAAATTTGCATGCTGCTCTTAGGGCTGGCAATGACCTCTGTTACCGTTATGTCACAAACACAGGTAAAAGGCGCTTACGGAGGTGCCAAAGGAATATTTGTGTACCTGAAGGCGCTGGCACCACCTAACACCGACAAGATAGCATACTGTTCAATTGAAAGGAAAGAGTCTGGTACCAGCGAATGGAAAGCTGTTGGTGTCAGCAAAATGCCAATAGGCGAATCTGATTTTACAAAAAGACTTAAAGCGGCAATTGAAGATATGCCTTACGATCTCTCATTCCTGGGAGACAAAGGAAAGGATATATGGAAAAGATATGATAAGGCAAAAACAATTGACTCATTAACCGTCTGGTTTGGCTTTATCCCCGTTCAGGAAGCACTGGGAGTTGTATATCATGACATTACAGCAAAGCCTGATGTAACCTATGAATATAAGATACAGCAGTTCGATGTTAACGATAAGTCACTGCAGACACTCTTTTATTTCCCCGTGAAATTTCCGGGAAATGCCAGTAAATACTATCTGCCTTATAAAAATTATTCTGCTGCAGGAAAACAGGTTGTAGTTACATGGGGAGCACCCGGAAAAGATCTTCCTCCGTTTGCAAAGGTCTATCGCAAGGATCGTTTTGATGGCGAATGGGCTCCTGCATCATCGAACATATTCAGCAACAATAAAAATGACTCCATTTTTATTTCAGCGATGGATGTAGCAATCATCCCAGGGGGAGTATACAGATACAAGATGATCCCGATGGACATATTCGGGAACCCCGGTAAAGAAGCAGAATCAGATCTTGTTGCCGTTTATAACTTCACCATGGAAGCGCCTGTCATTCAGGAATTAAAAGCAACCAATCCGGAAGGGGCCAAAGGAACCATTGTCACATGGCTGATCACCAGAAATGATCTTGTTAATTCAATCCGTATTTTCCGCAGTACAAAATACGACGATGGTTATACCCTCCTGGCAGAGGTTCCTTCAACTGAATCAAGCTACCTCGATCAGACTGTCGAACCGGCAGTAAAATATTTCTACAAGATAACTATAACCGGGCCCATGGGTGAGTTGTCTGTCCCAAGCGCCAGGGTGTTCGCCATTTCAGATGATAAATCAAAACCTCTTCCGCCGGCAATAATGAGCGCCACAGGAACCAGCAAGGGAATACTTCTTACAATTTATGTCACTGAAAACAATCTCAGCGGAGTACGTATATTCAGAAAAGGTGAGAAAGAGACTGACCTGAAACCGGTTACAGAACTTCTTCCTGCCATAAATAATACTGTTACCTGGGAAGATACATTAAACGTTTCCGGCTCAAAGTTCTACGGATATGCTGCAAAATCTGAGAATGCAAGTCATTTCCAGGGCGATTTCTCTGAGATAGTATATGCAAGATCGGCCAAACCAGTGAGACTCCCGGTTGTTATGGGGCTGACTGCTGATTTTTACGGCACCTATAACAAATTGTTCTGGACTGACATGCAGTTTGGTGAGACAAATCCGGCAGGTTATATCGTCTATCGTAAAGAGCTGCCTTCAGGGACGATGAAGCCGCTAAATGATACTCTTATAAGTGCAGAAGTCAATTCCTATACCGACCGGACTATCGACGGCACAAAATCATATGCATACAGTGTTGTGCTTGTTGACGAGTTCGGTAACAAAAGCCTGCAGTGTGACCCTGTCTACGTTATTCCTCCGGTTGTTCCTGTCTTGGCTCCGGCATCTGTTTCAGGTATCGCTGAGCAGAAATCGGTAAAGATCCTTTGGGATGAGGTAAGATCGTCGACTCTCAAAGAATACAGGGTTTACAGGTACTTACGTGGCACAAAAGCAGCTGTTATTGGTACGATACCTGCCGGATCTCCGACAGAGTTTATTGATAAAAATGTAACTAAAGGCCAGCTGATTTTTTATTATGTCACCACTGTTGATAAAGACGGAAGAGAGAGCAAACCATCAGAAGAAATAAGCGTGCGTAAAGACTGATTTCACTGAACAATAAAGTCCCCTTTACCGTTACTGCAACATCATACTATTTAGTTACCTTGCAAAACTTTTGTAACGGCAGGTGGATAACAACATACTCATACAGGCAAAGGGGCTATATAAACATTTTAAAAATGTAAAGGCCGTTAATGGAATCGACTTCTCGCTTTCAAAGGGAGAATATGTTGCATTGCTGGGACCTAACGGAGCCGGCAAAACAACGCTGGTTGAGATGATAGAAGGCATACGCACACCTGACAAGGGAGAGATCCTTGTCAAGGGTCATCCTCTCAGTGAGATAAAATCTGCACTTTATAATCTTCTCGGAATATCTTTTCAGGAGACACGATTCCTTGAAAAAGTAACTGTTGAGGAGACAATACGCCTGTTTGCCAGTTTCTACCATCAGCCTGATGAGAAGTCGGAACGTGTGATGACCCTCACCGGGCTGAACGAGAAGAGAAAATCATATACAAAGAATCTCTCAGGCGGACAAAGACAGCGTCTGGCACTTGCAATATCGCTACTTAATGATCCTGAAATACTTATACTTGATGAGCCGACCACGGGTCTTGACCCCACCGCCCGGAGGGAAATATGGGATATCCTTCTTAAACTGAAAGAGGGAAAGAACACTTCCCTTATTCTGACAACACATTACATGGAAGAGGCAACACAGCTATGTGACCGGATAGTAATAATGGACAAAGGATTGTTTCTGGCCGAGGGTACTTTTGATGAGCTTCTTAAAAGGATGAATCTACACGATTCAGCAACATTCAGCGTTGAAGGTGATGTTCCTGAAAGTCTTTTATCAGGAGAAAACGGATTAAAACTTGAATGGGACGCTGAAGCAAGGAGGGGTTGGTGCGAGATGAAAAATGTTGCAACGGAAATGCCCAGGCTCTTCTCCCTGCTTGAAAAAAATAATCTGACACTTACTGACTTCGAACATAAAAGGCCAACGCTTGACGACCTCTTCCTTATAATGACCGGAAGAAGATTAACCGAAGAAACCGATTGACAATGCGAAAGAATGAACTCTGGCAGCTTATCTTAGTCCACTTCAGGGAACTACTCCGTGAACCCGGTGTCCTCTTCTGGGGCATTGGCTTTCCTATACTTATGGCATGGGGTCTTGGCATTGCTTTTACAGGAAATAAGGAGACCAGAAAAGATATAGCAATTGTAAATTACACGCCCGGCGGTTCACTTTCAAATTATATGGCAGAGCATGCCAGCAAAGAGAAGGATAAAAGCGGGAAAGAAATATTTGTTTTTACTATAAACGATCCTGTTTTTGGGAAGAATATTTTCAGGTTAATGCCTGTTGACTCAGTAACGGCAACACTGGGGGTGAAACGCGGCATTTTCGAGCTGATGATAGACAACAGCAACGACAGCACTGTCTTTCATCTTGACCCGGCTAACTCAGAAGCGCGTCTTCTGCAGCTTCAGATTGCAACGGTCCTTGATAAAAACCATTCAGATAAATCATTCTCAGAGATAAAAACCGTTCCTCTTGAAGTGAAAGGCACCCGATACATTGATTTTCTGGTACCAGGGCTCCTTGCCATGAATGTGATGATGGCATGTTTGTGGGGCATGAGCTGGACCATCATCGAGAGACGTAAAGGCAACATGCTCAGGCGTATGGTGGTTACCCCTGTACACAGGCGCAATATCCTCATGGGCCTTATGACAGCCCGTATTACGATGAACTTTGTAGAGGCGCTGCTTTTAATGATCTTTGCCTGGATATACTTTGACACAGCCATTCAGGGAAGCATTGCGGCTCTTCTTCTTGTGTTTGTAGCCGGTAATATAGCCTTCACCGGAATTGCCATTCTTATCTCTTCAAGAACCGCAAATACCGAGATTGGCAATGGTATAATCAACTTCGTGAATATGCCGATGATGATCCTCTCAGGCATCTTTTTCAGTTATCATAACTTCCCTGAATGGAGCCTCCCCGTCATTCAGGCTCTGCCGCTCACCATGCTTGCCGACAGCATGCGGAGCATCATTAACGAAGGCGCCGGCATCCTTGCCGTGCTTGACAAAACCATCATCTTAACCCTGACAGGCGTTGTGACATTTGTGGTGGGGCTGAAGATGTTTAAATGGTACTAAACCCCCTGAATCCCCCTGAAGGGGGACTTAAGAATTATTCTGAGAAAATTTCTGATATGAGTTAAAATAAAACTTAGAGAAATGAAAGGGTCACGAATGGAAAACCCGATGTATTTCGGTGCACCGCCTGATGTTTTTCATAAGGCCAAGCAGCTAAGGATTTACGAAACAGAGGCAGAAAATATTCTTTGGTCAAAACTATGCGATAATCAGGTTTTAAATTTACACTTCCGAAGACAACATCCGATAAACCGATTTATAGCCGACTTTTATTGTGTGAAACTAAAACTGGTAATTGAGGTTGACGGTAGCATACATGACCTACCGGAAAACAAAGCTTATGATATTATAAGAAGTGAAGTTCTTAACAGCTTTGGCATTACTGTTCTTCGGTTCTCTAATGAGCAGATAATTTATGAGGTTGATGACGCAATTAAAAAAATTAAAGAAGTTGCGATTCAATTAGTGTCAGAGGCATAAAAGTCGGCCTTTTATAATTTAATTCCCGCTGTTCAAATCCGGGCTACAAGTCCCCCTTCAGGGGGATTTAAAGGGTTTATTCATATCTCAGCGCCTCCACCGGGTTTCTCACCGCCACTCTGTATGATTGATATGTGACTGTTAACAAGGTAATTGCAAACGCGAGAAGACCGGCGACAACAAAAATCCACCAGCTGATGCCTGTCTTATAGGCGAACCCCTCCAGCCACCTCCTCATTGCCAGCCAGGAGATTGGCATTGCAATTAAAAATGCAATCGCGACACAGATGATAAAATCCCTGTTAAGCAAATTAATTACTTCAGGGATCCTTGCCCCAAGAACTTTCCTCACACCAATCTCTTTTATCTTCTGACGACCTGTCAGCAATGACAGACCTAATAATCCCATTGAAGCGATAATGATAGCAATTATGGCAAGTAATCCGGTTGTCTTTGAGAAGCGTATGTCAGACTCATACATCCGTTTCAGAATATCATTGGTGAATTCGAACTCAAAAGGAGATGTACCTCCTGTTGCAGCCCATGTTTTCCTTAACGATGCTATAGCGTGCTGAATGTCATCCGTTTTTATTCTTATGGCAATATCCCTGCACATCGACTGATTGAGGCCTATTATCAATGGATTCACGGCCTCGTGCAGCGAATACATATTAAAATCATCGATAACGCCCACTACCGTACCAAAGGCGGTCCTCTCGCCTACTGCCTCTTTCATACCAAGTGCTTTCACTGCCATCCTGTTCACCAGCACACCTTCATGTATCTTTGACTCATCAAAGTCACTTCCCTGAACCACTTTTATCCCCATTGTTGTGGCAAAACCGTAATCAACAAAGAGTCCATCGACACCTACCATTTTATCAGTCTCGCTGACCATTGGCATATTTATTTTCATATGGTTGCCATGAGGCGGCATCCACATTGCACCGCTGACTGACACCACCTCGGGGTTTTTCTGAACCTCCTGTTTAAAAAGTGCATAATTATGATCGCCAAGCGGCACTCTTATAAGTCCTTCTCTGGCAAAGCCAAGATCTTTGGTAAAAGCATAATGGACCTGTTTCTGCACAAGAATCATTACAGCAATTAAAATTATAAACACAGTTATCTGGAAGACAATCATCGCCTTGCGCATATTATGCCTGTGTCCTATTGCAATCTTCTGCCCCTTTAACGTATCAGCAAGGTTTAATGAAGTAATTTTACGTGAGACCAGGAACCCTGAGAAAGCTCCTGTAATAATAGTAATGAGTATCAGTATTGCCATGCAAATGAAGAACTGATTACCAAGAGCAAGCAGGTATTCTTTCCCCAGCATATGGCTGATTACAGGTAATGAAAATTGTGCAAGAAGCAGCGCAAACGGCAATGCTATCAAAGAAATAAATACAGACTCCAGCATCATCTGCCCCGTCAGTGAGCTACGTGGGGCACCACATACTGTGCGCACAGCAAACGTCCTTGTGTGAGTGAGTGCCTGCGCTGATGTAAGGTTAAGGTAATTGATGCAGGCAATAATAAGAATCAACAGTCCCACCGATGCAAGAATGAGCAACATTGCCTTATTGCCCAGGTCGCCGCTGTTATTGTCAGTTAGTTTCTCAGAGCCAAAATAAATATCAGAAAGAGGCTGAAGTGAAAACGACATTTTGTTATAATCTCCGGAGTGCTCTTCTCCAATCTTTCTGAGTTTTGTCTCAAAATCTTTTGCCGATGCTCCCTTTTTTAGAAGAATGTAATTTGTCACAAACTGCCCGTAGTTCCACTCCTCCCTGAAATTAACTTCATTAAGTCTGATCTGAGAATTTGATATGACTGTACTGGCAAGATGCTTCATCCCAAAGTCAGAGTCAGTAATGACTGATGCCCTTATTGATGAGTTTTGTTTCAGATCTTCATAAACGGCAGCAACAGTCATGTTAAACTCGCCGCTTCCGGTTCTTAGTTTAAGTACCTTCCCAACTGCATTGTCATCATTGAAGTATTTGACGGCCATCTTTTTGCTCAGAAGGATCAGTGAGGCATCCCTGTCAAAGTTTTCAAGAGTACCCTGAATAAGTCTCACACCAAACATGTCAAAGAATGAAGCGTTTGTGCAAAGCATTGCCGATTCCCTGATGAATTCATTCCCTTTCTCAATAGAATAATCAGCAATGTTATACTGATGAGTGACATTTTCAACCTCTGCCACATTTTCCTTCAGAGTCTCCCCCAGAACATAAGGAGTATTTGCCCACGTTGAATTATCAACTACATTATGATTAAGTACCCTGTAAATACGGTCCTTGTTTTTATAGGCATTGTTATAACCGAGCTCATTAAGCACAAAGACAAGTACCACTGCCACAATTCCAAGTGCAAGTGCAATACCTGTTATATTTATTGCTGAATTCACTTTATCCGACCTGATGTGTCTCAGGCTAACCAGGATGTCATTCTTTATATTCATAGCATTTTTGTTCAATTATCAATTAACAATTAGTAATGATCAATATTAATCTATCCGGATTTTTGTAGTCACTTCCCTTTATTGTTAATTGTTAATTATTAATTGTTAATTATTCATATCTGAGTGCTTCCACCGGGTTACGTGTTGCTGCCCTCCAGCTCTGCCAGCTCACTGTAAGTAAGGCAACTCCCAGAGCTAACAATCCGGAAACTGCAAAAATCCACCAGCTGAGATCTGTCCTGTAGGCAAAGTTCTCAAGCCAGCGATGCATTATATACCAGGCTGCCGGGGCTGCAATTACAAAAGAGACAAGCACCTGCCTTAGATAATGCTCATTAAGCATAGTCATCACCTCAGAGACACGCGCTCCGTTTACTTTTCTTATACCGATCTCTTTAACACGACGTTGTATTGAGAATGACGACATTGCAAAAATTCCCAACGCCGACAGGATGACTGAAATAATTGCAAACAATGACAAAACACGTGTTTGAGCGTATTCTCCTGCATAGATCTTATGATAGCTGTCAGTAATATATTCATACTGAAGCGGGAAATCAGGATTGATCTTCTTCCAGACCGAATTGACAGTGGCCATAGCCCTCTTTCTCTGACCCGGATTGATGCTTACAATAAAGCAGTAGTTAAACATTTTCCGTGGGGCAATAACCAAAGGCTTTTCCTCACTGTGAAGATTGGTGTAATGAAAATCAGGAACAACACCTACAATCTCACCTTCAGGAAAAAGGTCAGGCATAAAAAAGGTTAGCCTGAAATGTTTACCAATGGCATCTGCCGGGTTCTTTATCCCAAGCAATCTGAGAGCACTTTCGTTCAGGATATATTTTTCACGATAACCACCAAGTCGTTTTTCATACTCTGCGATTTTACCGCTGAGTATCTGTGTCTTTTCTTTGTTGTTTTCCAAATCGGCCCTGGCATTGCTTAGATCAATTGCATCAGCCTCCCACTTCTGTGAGGGAGTGTAGCCAAGATCAATGGTGCCGGCAAGAGGATGGATATTCATCGTTTTGAAGAAATTGGAGTCAGCCGTGAAAATATTTATTGACTGATCATCATTTTTCTCAACCCCTTCCATCTCAAAACCGAAATTATCAAGTATATCGCCGCCAGGCTCTTCCATTGCCGAAGTCACATTAGTTATTGAAGGGTCCTTCAATAGCTCCGTTTTGAATAATTCATATCTCTGTACTGATTCCCATGGATTATCTGCAATTACAAGCATATTTGCATTCTGCGAGGAAGGGTGTTTGCTGTTTATGAAATCCATCTGATGATTCAGCACAAGGGTGCTGATTATTGTCACAACAGCTAATGCAAACTGAATGATCAGGGGGACACTGTACAACCGCTCCCCTGACCTGCTTAGTTTCATATCAGAGACAATTTTTGATGTAAAAACAGGGTAGACTGACAGAATAACAATCAACAGGGAAAATCCGGTTGCAATAGCGGCAGTGTATAAAGTAGTATTTCCGGCGAAAACTGACATCCCCAACAATGAGTTTAATTTGACAGAGACAATCAATCCGGTCAAAACGGATAGAATCGATAACCACAAAGCCTCACCGGCAAACTCACTGGCAACAACACTTTTTGATGCGCCGTTGATAATCTTTATTTTAACTGACTTTAATCGCTTCAGAAACTGAACACGGCTAAGATTTAAAAAGTTCAGCAGCGCAATAAACATAATTATCAGGGCGCCACTGGCAAGCAAAATGACCGATCTTATATCACCATTCTTTTCCATCTCCCGTGTCAGATGGCTATAAAGGTGTATGTCTGTTAATTTCTGCAGATATATAACAGGTTTGCTTTCAGCAGATTTATTCTCTTCGTCCCATCTCTTCTGAATTGTATTCCTGAGAGCAACTGCATCTGTTCCAGGCTTCATTAAAAAGTAGGTATATGCCCATGTCGACTGGCTATCTGTTTCAGTATAAGAAGTTAATATTTCCGCATGAAAATGTGAATCAGAGGGAAAATCCTCCATTACCCCTGAAATATTAAATATCCCTGGAGATGTTTCCTGCTGGTTTAAAACAGTTATCTCTTTCCCAATTACATCAAGTGATCCAAAATACTTTAACGCCAGGCTGCGGCAAATAAATGCTTGTCCGGGTTTCTTAAATGCGTCACTGGCATTGCCGCTTAATACTTTGAAATCAAACACCTGGAAAAAGGTACTGTCAGTTGAAAAGGCATTCTTAGAATAGAATTTCTGGTCGCCTATTTTAATTATTGCTTTACGGAAGGGTACCAGTCTTACTACCTTTTCAATTGCAGGATATTCGCCGGCAAGTTTTTTAGGTCCGTCGCCAGCCACACGTGCAGGGTGCATGGATGTTGCCCCGTTGTTGCTGTCTATGGTGATGCGATAAATGCGGTCAGCTTTGGAGTGGAACCTGTCAAAACTCATCTGCTGCCGGCAAAAAAGGAAGATAATCAACATGCATGCAAATGCCGTACTCAGCCCGATTGCATTGATCAGAAGGTACCTCCAATCCTTTAAAATACGTTTGACCTGTTTCATGTTCCGCTCTTATGGGAATTATTCATATCTGAGTGCTTCCACCGGATTTTTGTTTCCAACAGAAATATAGTTCAGGGTGGATATAAGAGCTATTGTCAGTAAAACTGACAGGCTGCATAATGCAAAGAGGCCCCAGTGAAGTGGTATTTTAGAGGCAAAGTTCTGCATCCATTTATCAGCTGTGAACCGTGCGCCAATGAGTCCGACAATTACTGCCGGAATGGCAACGTACTCCAGGTCGAGAACGAATATCTTTAATATGTCTGAAAGCCTGGCTCCGTTAATTTTTCTTATTGCCAGCTCTTTTCTGCGGCGGGAGACTTCAGTTACTATGTATCCCAGCAGGCCCATGAGAATAATAAGAAGGATTACTATGTTGCCGGCAAGCATGGCATTGCGGAACCCGCGTTCAGCTGAATATCTTTCCATCTGGTCATCCTCAAGGCTTTTTACAACAGCATCCTGATGAGGCAATGCCGTGTTCATTACTGTTGCAATTTTGTCCCTTATCCCAGCCTGCAATCCTTCATGTGCCTTTACCATGACGTAACATGAGAATGAAGGGTGTTTGGATATCAGCTCCTGGAACTTGCTGTCAGGCAGATAAGAGAATACAGCAGGACGGTTATCCGGATTAGAAATGGAGTTAATGACAAAGTCCGGGAATACTCCCCGTATTGTATTTACACCATGTTCAGTCAGGTTAATTTGTTTCCCCAATACACCATCCTTCCAGTTACAATACAGTGTCAGCATTTCGGCTCCTCTTTTGCTTATCAGGAAATCATTTGGCACAGACGACTCCTGTGAAAAATTTGTTCCTTCAATAACCGGAATATTGAGGATTGAAAGGTAGTTTTCATCAATCCAGTAAAAATCAGCTGCATTAAAAAGCTCTTTTTCGTCATCAGGTAACATGAAGTTATTTCCTGATGCATGTTCTGTTGGCACACATGAGCCCAATCCTACTGTCAGAGCCTCGGGCATGGCTCTTAGCTGATCAAGCACTGTTGATATCTTGTTGCCAGGCATCCCGCTTGTTGAGCTGTAATAGACGCCCTTTGCCCTATAGCCATGGTCGGAATTCCTCATTTTATTATATTGAAGCGTTACAATGACCAATACTGTAAGTATAAAAGTAGCGCCTGCAAACTGAAGTGAGAGGAAAGCAAGCTTCCATTTGCTGCCCTTCTGATGATGCTCACGGAATGCAGCCGCCACCGGAATGCGTGCATAGAAGCGCCCGGGAAGATAGCTGATAAGTAAAACCAGAATAATAAGCAACAGCAGAACCGGCCAGATAACATAAGGATTAAAAGCTGAAGAGAGTTGATGCCCAATCTGTGCTTCAGCAAAAGGTTTAAATATCAGAAGTATAATAAAAGCTCCGAACAGGGAAATAAGGAAGAGTAACGCTGTCTCAGAAAATATCATTTTTTGAAGATTCCCGGCCTGGGCACCGCATGTTTTATGAATTGCCGAACTTCTGGCTCTGTTAACCAGAGCACTTAATGTCAGGAGAAGATAGTTCAAAATAGAAACAAACAGTACTGCAAAGGCTATGGCACTCAGGATGATAATCATATCTTTTACCTCAGAAACCTGTTTCTTTTTTATAGGCATGAAACTGTATTTCAATACCATACCATGCTGGATTTCTTCAAGGCGTTTGATATCCTGATGTACTTCCTGCATTTTACGGACTGCCGGCGCAAGGCTCTTTGGGTCCACTCCGGGAGAAAGCTTTACGCAGGCAAAGTAACGGTCGTTTCCAAGCCAGTTATTGGTTCCGTCCCATGTAAACTGACCCGTTGAAACCATAGATATCAGGATATCATATTTATAGTTTGTGTTCTCAGGCAGATCTTTAAAGATGCCTGAAACAGTCAGTTTTTTACCTGGATATTCTTTCAGTTCAATAATTTTACCAATCGGGTTTCCTCCCATCTTTTCAGCAATCTCATGGGAAATCATGCAATTCATGGGGCTTTTAAGTATTTCCCTGGCATTGCCGGTTATCATTGGCCTGGGAAGTACGTCAAACAGGTTTTCATCTGCCAGGGCAAATGTTGCTTTATAGCTTTTTTTGTCGTCAGTATAAAAAACGGAGGAACCAATATCATTCAATCGGGTTGCAGCCTCAATACCAGGCACCTCAGCCTTTAGACCAGGAGCGATGGCACCACTAACCTGACTGTAAGCTTCAATCTTTTCTGATGTTTTGTCTGCTTTAAAGTTTTCATAAACAACATAAATGCGACCAGCATCAGGATAAAAGCTATCAAAGCTGTAATAGTAAAATACCTCTGATAAAAGGAGGATGCCGAATGCCAATCCTGCAGCAAGTGAGATGATTCTTGTTAATGAATGTTCTCCTTTGCGAAATAACCTTCGATAAGCAGTTTTAAACGAGTTCATATACATACTTTGTTTCAATTATCAATTAACAATTAGTAATGAGCAATATTTATCTATCCAGATCCTTGCTGTCATTTCCTCTTATTGTTAATTGTTAATTATTAATTACTAATTATTCATATCTAAGTGCTTCTACCGGGTTGCAGGTTGCTGCACGCAAGCTCTGCCAGCTGGTAGTAAGAAATACAACCAATAGTGTTAAAACACCTGCCATGGCAAAAACCCACCAGCTTAATACGGTCTTATAGGCAAAGCTCTCAAGCCACCGGTGCATTAAATACCAATCTATGGGTATAGCAATTAAAAATGCTGTTATGACCCATTTTGCAAAATCTTTGTTAAGTAAAAAAACTACCTCTGAGATTGTTGCACCGTTAACTTTTCTGATGCCTATCTCTTTTGTGCGTCTGCTGCCTGAATTAACAGAAATTGCAAATAATCCGATCATTGAGAGAAAAAGGCTGATGAAGCAGCAACTGCCAATTAGTTTTGCATATTTCCCGTTCTCACGGTGATACCATTCAAATCTCTCACCAACTGTCTCGATGTCAAGCGGATAATCAGGAACAAGATTTTTCCACGTGTCCAGAATAGCTCTATGTGCTTCGGGAATCAGGCCATCAGCAGGCTTAACAAGCAAATGATAACCTGAATTTGAAAACACAATATAGCCTGGAGAGATATCATTTTTCAAACTACTACAGTGAAAATCTTTTACAATACCGATTACGGTCGCCTCATCATCACCGGGTAATTTTGCTCCTAAAAGACTCTGGCCTGCAAACTTTCTGGCAAGCGACTCGTTAATAATGCAACTGTTTTTATCAGCTGCCTCATTACCCGAGAAATTCTTTCCTTCTAACATTGTAATTCCAAGGGTGCTGATGAAATTTTCATCTCCATTGAAAATAGTTGGTGTATACTGCTTTTCATTGCCGTTTTCATTATAGTGCAACAAAACCATCCAATATTCGAGCAAGGGTGACGCGGTAGTGACCGAGACCTGTGAAATTGATGGGCTTTTAAGGATCTCCTCCCTGAAAACTTTGGTCTTGTCAGCAAACTGAGCAGGAAGCCTGACCTCAATCACAGATTTATCAATACCAATATCTTTACTTGAAATGTATCTCATCTGCTTTATGATGAAAAGAGTTGTGACCAATAAAATAATGGATACAGAAATTTGAAAAATATTAAATGATGGGATCTGAACTGCTCTCCCTCCTTTTGCTCCGGCAATTCTTAATGATTGTGTATCAATTTTTAAAACCGAAAACAACAGAGTTATTATCAGAAAGAAACCAATAAGTCCGGAGAATATCAGGAGCCCGTCGATCCGGAAGAAATAACTGAAATCAATGTGTGACCCTACCAGATCATTAAAAAGGGGCATGGCCAGATACATTAATAATAATCCGGGGAAAAAAGCAAAAAATATGATCACAAGATTTTCAAGCATGAAATATTCAACCAGGCTTGATTTTGAACCCCCGTTTATGAGCCTGACAGTAAACTCTTCATTCTTGAGAAGCAGTTTGTTCCTTACCAGACCCAGATAATTGAAAGAGGCTATAAACAGGATCATCAGTCCTATTAAAAATGCAATCAACAGATCAGTCTTGTCTCTTAAAGAACTGAATGCAGATTGCAGCCCACCGTCAAAATAGGCCTTTTTCAGGCTTTCAAGGTAATACCTGCCGGGAGTGCTCTCACCTATTACAGGGATTTTACTCCTGTCATTTGCAAAAGCCATTTCAAGTTTATCCGGATTTGCTCCCTGTTTAAGCAGGAGAAATGCTGTCTCTTCAGACTCCGGGCCATATTTAACAATATCAAAATGAAGTAGTGAATTATCCTTCGGCTTTTCAAAGACCCCCTTTATCACTAATTCATAGTCCTTCGATCCTTTCCTTAAAGTAATCACTTGTCCGAGGGGTGAAGAGTTACCAAAGTATTTAAAAGCGAGCCCTTCAGAAATGGCAATATCGTTTTTTGTTTCAAGTAATGAACCCTTATTATTAGTCAACAACCTGTATGAAAAAAAACTGAAGAAATTTGGAGAAGCCTCACAGATTGTTGGTTTGTCATAATAAGTCTGTCCATTGACTGTTATTCGCTGGGCATAGTAGGTCTTCACCCGGCAGAAATCTTCAACCTCCGGATAATTCTGTTTCATATATTCAGCAGCGCCCAACCGGCAGACTGACATTTGTTCTCCTTTGTTAAAAGGATCATCGCATTTCAAAAGATAAATGCGATCAACATTCATCTGAAAATCATCAGTCCTTAACTCTCGCGAGATAAAAACGCTGATCAGGCTGGTGCAGGCAATGCCTGCTGAAATACTCACAACTATTACTGCTGTGTTTAACCAGTCACGGGTCAGGCTTCTGTATATTTGTCTGATATTCATGATATCGTGTTATAATAGGAAATTTGTAATAGCCTGTTATATAGCTTCTTATATTTCCACATTGTCACTTAATATTGTTAATTGTTAATTGTTAATTATTCATACCTCAGTGCCTCCACCGGGTTGCGTGTTGCCGCCTTCCAGCTTTGCCAACTGACAGTTAATAAGGCAATACCTGATGTCAGCAAACCGGCCAGGGCAAATATCCACCAGCTCAGGTTTGCCTTATAGGCAAAGTTTTCAAGCCATTCATGCATAACATACCACGAAACAGGAGCACCAACAACAAACGCAATTGTTATCCACTTAATGAAATCAATATTGAGCAAAACCAATATCTCTGAAACTCTGGCTCCGTTTACTTTTCTTATGCCTATCTCTTTGGTGCGGCTTTCAGCCATAAATGAGACAAGTCCAAATAATCCAAGACAGGCAATAAGAATAGCAATGACTGAGAAATATCCAATCACTAAACTAAGTTTGTTTTCGTCTTTATACAGATCGTCATATTTTTTGTCCAGAAATTGAAATTCAAATGGTATATCGGGAGCGAGGTTCTCCCATTGTTCTTTTATATATCTGATTGTTTCAGGGGTATCATTGCCCGCTAATCTGATGCTCAGATTATAACTGTAACCTGGCACATTCCACAGTACCAGAGGGCTAATACCAGTGCGGAATGATTCATTATGAAAATCTTTTATTATCCCCACCACACGGGCTTTGCAATTAATCATATTTATTTCCAGACCAATGGGGTCTTTGACACCAAAATATTTGGCTGCCGTTTGATTGATTATAACTGCATAATATTTATCTGTTGCCAAATCCCATGAGAAATCCCTTCCTTCAACAACATTGAAACCAATTGTTTTAATAAAATCGGGGTCAACAGCAATTGCATAATAAGTCTTTTCACTTCCATTAATTTCATTAGAAAACTTCATATGAAATTGTTCTGCAAGTCCTATTCCACTTGATGTTGTTACACTTTTTATATCAGGGTTTTGCAGCAATTTTTGTTTAAAAACATCATACTTATCCTTAATGCTTTTAGTTAACTGACAGGTAATTATATTTTTATCATCAAATCCAAGGTCTGCCGTCTTCATTTGCTTTACCTGCTTTGATATGACAACAGTACTGATCACTAATACAATTGCAATAACAAATTGAAATATTATAAGAGATTGAGTAATAGCATTGTTTTTATGCCCGTTTATTTTCGCATTTTTAAGAATAGCAATTGGCTTAAGTCCTGAAAGATAAAGCCCGGGGTAAATACCGGCTACAATACCTATGAGAACAGTCCCTGTAATGTAAAAAAGAAGAAATTTTGGACGCAGGAAAAAATCAAATGAGATATCTCCACCGGTTGCATCATTGAAAACAGGCATAAGAAATAATACAACCGCCAGTGCAAGTACGGAGGCTATAAATGTAAAAGCTATTGTTTCTCCGACAAATTGTTTTAAAAGGTCAAAGCGCCCGGAACCTGAAATCTTTTTTATTCCTATCTCTTTTGTTCGCAATGAAGCCTTTGCAAGAGAAATATTTACAAAATTTATAATTGCAATTATTATTATTATGAAGCCCACAAGCAGAATCAAATAGATAAAACTCTGTTTACTGTTTTTATAAAAGTAGACATCAGCTAACGGGACAAAACTTGTGAGATTTTCTTTTACATCTTTACTATTAATATCAACATCAAATTTTTCAGCAATGAAGTTAAACCAAACTTCATTTGACTTTCGGGAAAGCTCTTTTACTGAGCATGATTTCTTCATCAGGACATAAGTCGCATAAGTCCAGTTGCCAAAATCATCATCCACATCTGCACCTCCAGGCTTAATTAATTTCAGAGTATTAAATGATACTATCCCATTGAATTTAATGCTTGAATTTTGATGTATATCTTCAGTAATTGCCGTAACCGTGAAAACTAATTTTGGTGTCTCATTTGTGCCAATGAAGTCAATTGTTCTCCCTATCGGATTCTCGTCTCCAAATAATTTGTAAGCGGTACTCTGTGTCAGAACAATTGAATTAGGTTCGGTTAAACAGACCCTTTTATTGCCTTTAATGACCTTGTAACTGAATACATCGAAGAATGAACTGTCGGCATAAATAATATCTGTGATGCGGATTTTTTTGGCCTCATTATCCTTGCCAATTTTCAAAATCGGAGACTTACCACCGCCCATGTAAGTATCAACTCTTACAATTTTCTCGATTTCAGGCACTTTGTCTTTCAGTATCACTGCAAAGGGGGCAATCATATTAAAATCATTCCCAATAGCCACCTTAAAGATCCGGTCACAATTTTCGTTGAACCGGTCATATGTTAATTCCTTATGTACATACAGCAGGATCAGAATAAAAGAAGAGATACCGATAACTAATCCTGACAGGTTAATAAGGCCAATAACCTTATTATTCATCAGGTTCCTGAAAGCTTTTCGAAAATAATTCTTAATCATAGTTTCTGACCTTTGATGGTTACTAAAAACTTAACAGTCTAATTATCTGATATCCAGATCGTTTTCTGACATTTACATATATTTCAACAGGGTTTTACCGTCGAGAAAATCAACATAATTGATTTATCCTAATTGCCTCTTTTTAAAAATCACAGTCACCAATTTATTATTACTCATCATGCTCATTTATATATTGTTAATTACTAATTGTTAATTGATAATTATTCATACCTCAGTGCCTCCACCGGGTTGCGAGTTGCGGCACGCAGACTTTGCATGATTACTGTTAAAAGAGCGACTGTTGCAGCTAATACCGGACCAGCCAGAAATGCCCAGTAAGGCAAGGGTGTACGGAAATTAAAGCCCCTGAGAAATACCTGCCCCAATAAATATGCAAAGGGAATAGCCGTCAGTGAGGCTATGATCAACCACCTGCTGTAGTTTGTCAGCAAAAGATCCACAATTGTCGCGGCTGTTGCGCCGTTTACTTTTCTGATCCCTATTTCCTTTGTACGACTTGCAGTTGTAAATGAAGCCAGGCCGAAAAGACCCAGGCAGGCAAGGATAAGGGCAATAATAAATGCCAGACCAACCAGGTTTGACGGCATTTTCAGCTCAGAAAAGTCGTCAAGATCAGCATACAGCCTGGGTTGGCAGGTTACATCTGGATCGTAGTGTTTTATTACTGCTCCGGCTTTTGCAGCAATAGATGGATAACTTCCGGATGAGAACCTGATTATCAGGTCAGGTTTGTCTGCCGAATTAAGCCGGATAATAGTTGGCACATACGGCCCTCTCAGATCAACGCCATGAAAACCTTTGAAAACGCCAATTATGGTTCCTTTTTTGCCCTCAACTGTTATTGACCGTCCGAGAGGTTTATCATATTTCATTACGCCGGCAGCAATGTCATTAATAAGATAAGCTGTTGTATCAGACGAATATGCCCTGTCAAAGAATCTTCCTTCGGCCACCTTTATATCCACAGTTTTATTGTAGTCAAAATCAGTATTGACACACCAGAAATGAAGTTTTTCAGAGGCGTCTTTACCTTCCCATGTTACATCATTGACAGGGCTTGCACCACGTGCAGGCAGACAGCTTGTGTAACTTACCGCATCAACCCCCGGGATAGCCAGCAGATCTGTTTTCACACTGCCTGAATGTTTCTGAATGCCCGGGGTGTTGTTAAGGACAATCAGGTGCTCTTTGTCAACTCCAATATTGTAATCATGCATATATTTATCCTGTGACCTGATTATCATCATGCAGATGATAAGCACAATGGGAATGGTAAACTGAAACACTATCAGGCTCTGTCTGAAGAGGCTGTAACTGTGATTTGTCACAACGTTGCCCTTGAGAACCTTCAGGGGATTTGATGATGCCAGGTACAGCGCAGGCAACAGCCCGGAAATCAAAGCTGTCACCAAAGCTATTGCAATGAAAACAAGTAGAATATTGACATCAGTAAGATGCAGGTGTACATCCTTATTGAACATTGCATTGAAGCCCGGCAATAGTAGCCTGACAACCAGAATTGCTGATAACAGACTTAATAAAGTTATTAAAAAAGTCTCGCCCAGATACTGGGTAATTATGTTTGATTTTTTAGCACCAACAACCTTTTTTATACCGGCTTCGCGATACCTTCTGATATTTACCGCAATAGATAGATTAATGAAGTTAAAGCAAGCTATCAAAAGAATAGCCAGGCCTACTGCACCTACGATAACAACATTCTGCATCTCTGTCCAGTATTTTTTGCCGCCCGCATACCTGTAAAGGAGTTTATCTTTCAGTGGGAAGAGAAACAGCTCCTGGTTTAAAGAAGCATCCTGATCCTTAATCAGGTTTTTAATTTTCCCTTCCACAGTTTTCATGTTTGAATTTTCACGAAGCTGAACCCATATCTCAGCAGCAGCGCATCCTGCAGCATTAGCCCATGAGTTTTCGGCAAGAAACTTTGAAAAAGGCATCATAAAATCAAACTGCAGCCACGATTGTGCCGGTACATTCTTTATCACTCCACTGACAGTGAATGACTCCTGTTCTTTTCCTTTCTTTACTACCAGAGTTTTACCTATGCAGTCGGTGCTCTCAAAGAGTTTAATTGCCATCCGTTCAGAGATAACAATGTCAGCATTCCCGCTCAATGCATTCCCGGCATCGCCTTTAATGAGGGGGAAAGTGAACATGTCAAAAAAGTTATTATCAGTATATATTCCTCTTTCATTAAATGACTTGTCACCGAAAACAAAAGTATAGTCAGTGTAAGTGAGGCGGTTCATCTTTTCAATCTCAGGGGCCTGCCCGTTTAAAGCATCAGTGAGAGAAGCCGACTGGTAGTCTTTTGGAAATCTTTCTCCATTAAAGAAATTCACATAAGACTCTACCTCATAGAGATTTTTATAGTTTTTATGGAACTTATCATAGCTGAAAACATTTTTGATGTGCAAAACTGCAATAACTGCACATGTCAGACCAAATGTCAGGCACATGAAATTAAGTGTGCTATATGTTCTGTTCCTGAACAAATAGCGTAATGCGGTTCTGATAAAATTTCCAAACATAATATCATTCTTTTAATGGTTTCACAAACCGGAACTGAACTCATGACCTGGCCGGGCCACTGTCCTTTTCAGTCCCGTTCTATTTAACTTTCACTACTCTTATCGACTCACCTTCAAACTATTGTTAATTGTTAATTGCTAATTATTAATTGTTAACTATTCATACCTCAGTGCCTCCACCGGGTTGCGTGTTGCAGCACGCAGGCTTTGCCAGCTTGCTGTTATCAAAGCAATAATTAATATCAGTAATCCTGCCAGCGCAAAAATCCACCAGCTAAGGGTTGCCTTATATGCAAAATTCCCGAGCCATTTATTCATTGCCAGGTAAGAGACCGGAGTAGCTATTAATACAGATGTCAATGCCCATTTTACAAGGTCCGTATTGAGCATAACGACAACCTCGGTAACTCTGGCTCCGTTCACTTTACGTATCCCAATCTCCTTGGTGCGCTGCTGAATTGAAAATATTATCGTGCCAAGGATTCCCAGAATTGAAAGAAAAATGGCTATGCCTGACAAACATGAGATTATCTTTCCTGCGTTTATTTCGGATCTATAATTTGTGCTTATTCTTTCATCCATAAACTGGAAGTCAAATGGCCAGTCAGGAGCCACCTCCTTCCAGAGTCCTTTTATCATGAGAATGGTTTCAGAATAATCGCCTTTGCCCAGCTTGATAGTTATGCAGCTTCTTCCCCAGTTACGTACATAATACATTACAGGTTTGGCACTTTCATGTAAAGTGAAATATTGCATATCATCTATCACTCCAATCACTTCAAGTTCATTGCCGGGAGTAGGTGCATTATTTTGAACCACAATCATTTTTCCGACAGGCTCAGCAAGGTTCAAAGCCTGTACAGCGGATTTATTGAGGACCATTCCGGATAAAGTGTCGGATGGAAAATCATTGCTGAAATTTCTTCCGGCAATAAATTTTGCACCTATAGTGTTTAAAAAGCTATGATCAACAGTTATCTGTCCTAACAGTACTTTTTGATTCTCATTACCAGGAAGCCAGACATTGGAATAGTTGTTTATAAATCCACAGGGTGCATTCTGTGTTACCCCAACGCTTCTGACCATTGGAAGGGCAAGTAATTTTTCCCTGAAAATCTCATATCGTTTGTCCATGTCAGGACTATAAGGGTTATCTACTAAAAGAACATTTTCCTTATCAAAGCCCACCTTTGTGCTTAAAAGAAGTTGCAGCTGCCTGTTGACAACAATAGTAGCTATGATCAGGATAGTCGCTGCCGCGAGCTGGAAGGTAATCAAAGACCCTCTCACCCAATTTTGTCTGTGACTATCAGTAGTGCGGATTTTGTTTTTAAGTGCATCAGAAACCTCAAATGAGTGCATAAAAACAAGCGGGTAAATCACGGTAACAATTGTGGAAAGGAAAATCAGGACTAAATTCAACGCAAGTACTGAAAGATTTATTGAAAGAGATTTTTCGCATAAATCATTGACCACGGGTAACAAAAAATAAGAAAGGAGGTCAGCAATGATCATTGATAAAAGAAAAATGGTCAGGCTCTCTGCCAGCTGATCTGCTATGATTGCCCGCTTTGAAGCTCCGTTGACTCTCCGTATTCCTGTTTCCCTTACTTTTCTCCGGTAGTCGGCAGTAAGTACATTTATATAGTTTGCAACAGCAATGCCTGAGATAAGCAATGCTATAACGATAAAACCCAAAACAATCTTGATATCGCCCTTTATGGCATTATCCCAACGCACATTTCCGGCCTTTAGATGTATATCTCTCAATGGTTGAAGGGTGCAGTCAAAATCCCGTTTGTCAGCAGCCACACCGTTTCCCTCGGCAAAACTATCAGCCAATTCTGTCTCTATTCTCTTCGTACCGGCACCTTCCGGCAACAGAAAATAGTAAGAGAATGCACTCATATACCAGGTCGTGAGAAGTCTGCTGTTTAAAGTCTCATAGCTTGAGACAGATGCAAGGAATTTAATCGGGAGGTGGGACTGTTTAGGTAAGTCATCGATGACTCCGGTGACAGTAAAATCGTGGTAATCTTCATTAATAGTTTTCCCAAGCGCATTTACGCTTCCAAAGTACTTTTCAGCAATTGAGCGACTAATGATCACACTGAATGGTTTTGACAGAGCCTCTTGTGGATTGCCCAGTAAAAAGTCGAACTTTAATATTTCAAGTATCTCAGGATCGCCAAACAGAAATCCGGTTTCCTCGTAAGTGGTGTTATTAATAGAGATGTACCTTTTACCTGAAAAAGTCTGCAGTCTTGCTACCTTTTCAATGCCTGAAATATTCTTAATCCTATCATAAAATACTCCCGGAAAATTGGAGTTGATTGCGCTTTTATCCTTGCTTGACAGTGTAAGCCGGTAAATACGATCATAGTTTGCATTAAACCTGTCATAGGCAAACTCATCAGAGACAAAGAGGTAAACAAGTATACAGCATGAGAAAGCAACAGAAAAGCTTATCAGCACAAAAGATGTTGAGAGCTTTTGTGTCAGAAAGTGGCGTATAATAAATCTTAATTTTTTCATAGCTCTAAGAGTTGCAATTATCAATTAGTGATGAGTAATATTTGTATCTAACCGGATCTTTGTAGTAATTTCCTCTTATTGTTAATTGTTAATTGTTAATTACTAATTGTTAATTATTCATACCTCAGTGCCTCCACCGGGTTTCTTCTGATCACGCTCATCACGTTTGCAGTAATTGTAATTAATGATATTATAAGCACAATTATTAATGCCCAGATGAAGCACCATGGCGACAGTGACTCTTTGTATGCGCCCGGCACCAGTTTGTAAACCAGTGCTGCAGCAGGAAATGCGACTACTAATGATAAAGCCATCAGCCCTAATATTTCCATTGATAGCATCCGGTATATTGCCGGCACAGTTGCACCCAGCACTTTACGAACACCTATCTCTTTTGTTCTCAATCGGGTTGAAAAGGCAACCAGTCCGGCAAGCCCCAAAGCAGCAATTAAAATTGCCACTATTGAAAAGAATATAAAAACCCTTTCGATAAACCTGAATGCTGTGACACCGATATCATTAACAAGAATATCATTAAAATCTCTGAACTCAAATGACTCGTTAGGGGCAATTGATTCCATTTCAGACTGAACAATTGTTCTGACTTTTAGCTCTGATCCACTGGCATATTTTACCGACATTATTCCAACCCCCTGCATCTCATCGGGTCTGAGAAACATTATATAATATGGTATCGGCATGAATACGGTGAACGGGTGGAAATCCTTCACCACTCCAATAACCGGCATAGTTCTCCCGTAATAATTTATGTTCTTTCCATCTATGTCTTTCCATCCGAATGTTTTCAATGTAGTCTCATTGATCACAACGCCGTTGTTATCAGAAGGGTACTCTCTTGAAAAATAGCGTCCCTTCACTATATTGATGCCATAGGTATTAAGGAAGTCATAATCGACGGTGTTCTTGCTTATCATTACTTTCTGATCCGGTTGTGCTCCGTCCCAGCTTATGAATCCGCCGTTATTGCCGTCAAAAGGTATTGAAAAAGAAAAGGTCACATCAGATATTTCAGGATGTAACAATAGTCTTGATTTTACTGCCTCAATAGAGACAGGATCCCTGAAATTGATCTCTGAAAAAATAATATCATGGCTATTGAATCCAAGGTCTTTATTAATCATGTAACGGGCATGGAAGTGGAAGATAAAGCTCACAACTATCAGAAACAGTGTAGCGGCAAACTGGAGGGTGACCAGTACTTTTTTCATACCTGCCGATTTCCCTTTACCCTGCAGAGACCTGTTCCTCATCACCTCACCCGGGGAATAAGATGCCAGTACACGGGCAGGGTATATGCCGGAGACCGCTCCGGCAATTAACCCTGATGCTCCTATGATCAGCAGCAAACGCCATTCCCTTAGCAGGTGTACTGTTATGGTACGCTGAAGAATTATATCGAGAACCGGCAGCAGCAGCCATGCAAGGATCAACCCTGCAATCATGGCTGTGGTTGTCATAATTAACGTCTCCAGAACAGATTGCATCATCAGGTCCTCCTTTGAGAGACCAATGGCTTTTTTTATCCCTATTTCGTGTGCTCTCTTGCTTAAGTTGACAAGTGACAGGTTCACATAGTTAATACATGAGACGACGAGAATAAGAAAAGCTGCAACAGAGAGAAGCGCCAATGCAACTATCATCTCCATCTTGCCGCCCGGCGACAGATGAACCCTCGACAAAGGATAAAGGTAAGGAGATGATTTCTCCATTCCTTTTACGTCTTTGAAAGCACCCTTTATTTTATTTGTTGTCTGAACCGGGTCTGCACCTTTTTTAAGCAGGACGTAATTGTACCAGTCAATATATGTCCAGCTATCCCTGTAATTACTTCTCATATTCAAAGCGCCGAAAGTAGGAAGGGAGATCATAAAGGAGGCCTTAAGTGAAGAGTTACCTGGTATATCCTCATACACACCTGAAACAGTAAGAGGATATTTTTTATCCATAATAAGCCTTTGGCCTACAGCATTTCCTGAGGGGAATATCTTACCAGCAAAAGTCTTTGAGATAATGATTGTATTTGGCTCAGAGAGAGCATTGATTTTTGAACCTTCGATAATATTGACAGGAAAGATATCGAAGAGGGAGCTTTCAGCCCAGTATCCGAATTCCTCGTAAAGTTGCCTGCCATCAGGAAGTGTAAAATGCTGGCCGTTAATAGTCATCAATAGAGTTGCACTCTCCACCTCAGGCAGGTCTGACAGCAAGTGATAGCGGTAAGCCGAAGGGCTGAAGGCACAATAATTTGCCGGGTAAGAATCTTCCTGAAGGGTCTGAACTCTGTAAATACGATCATAATTCTTATTGAATCTGTCATAGCTCAATTCATAGTTCAGCACAATACTGAGAAGGATGAAAGTAGTAAACCCAACTATCAGGTTTATCACATTAAAAAGAGAAGATGATTTACCCTTCTTAATGCTCCTGATCAAATCAACAAAAGTTTGTTTTAACACTTGCGTAATTTTTATTGCTTATTATCAATTGTTTCTGTCGCTCTCAATCAGGCCATCAACAATTCGTATAGTTCTGTTACCATATTTTGCAAATTCCTCATTATGTGTAACCTGAATAATTGTAATGCCCTCCTTGTTGAGAGATTTAAGAAGATCCATTATTTGTCTGCCCTGGTCTGAATGAAGGTTACCCGTAGGCTCATCGGCAAGCAAAAGTTTTGGTTTACCTGCAATGGCACGGGCGATGCCAACCAGCTGTTGTTGACCGCCAGAGAGCTGGTTTGGAAAGAGATCCTTTTTGGCAACCATATTAAAACGATCGAGCATGTCGGCTACAACAGCCTTACGCTCTGATGATTTCATTCCTTTATAAACCAGTGGGGTCTCAATATTTTCATAAACTGTCATCTCATCAATAAGATGGAAAGCCTGGAAAATGAAGCCTATGTAATTACGGTGGTAATCAACCTTTTTCTTTTCGGCTATGTGATGAACAGGCTGATTCATAAAAAAATATTCTCCTGCACTTGGTTCATCCAGCAGGCCGATAATATTAAGCAGCGTTGATTTCCCTGCTCCGCTGGGTCCCATTATGCTTACAAACTCGCCCTCTTTTATTCCGAGGCTTATTCCTTTAAGTACAAAGGTCCTTTGAAATTTTGAGTCGTAATAACGATCTATGTCTTTTAGAGTAATCATCTTTTTGCTATTAGTTAATCTATCCTGGGATGAGGTAATCGGTATTCGGTATTCAGTTATCGGTGTCCAGGGTATTGTTAATTATTAATTGTCAATTGTTAATTGTTTAGAGCGCTGCTTCTGTCACCTGTTCGTTCTCTGTGATTATCTGACCATCAAAGAGGTTTATTATGCGGTGGGCA
>JGI20214J51088_10000161_pt1 | contig 48646 bp, 37 predicted proteins | sample WetSurMetagenome_FD_51088 | JGI IMG/M metagenome (IMG submission 51088) | reverse complement strand
ATGTCAAAGCCAGCACCTTTAGGGACAGAAATTGAAAACATGAACAGGAACATCGCTTCAATAGCAGAGGCTGTTGCAAACACCAAAGGTTACAAAATAACNCCCGAGGCAGCTTATCACAACGCAATGGAACAGAATTTCAGGATGACATCCACCAACCACCAGTATCCTGTCAATAATNTGCTTAATCCGTTTGCCTGGGCAAAATTTATTAACGGGCTAAAGAACGGGCTGTTTAAAAATCAGGACTCTGATAAGTCTTCCAGGGTAAAAGCAAAGAAACAGAAAAAGAAAAAATCGTGAAAAGGTTTGAAGGTAAGATAGTTGGCATTCTTGGAACTGTTATTGTCCACCTGATAGCTGGTATAATATTCATGTCTTTTCAGCTGCAATCTCTCAGAACTAAGGAAAAAAAGATAGAAAAATTTGAAATTGAGTTTGCGGCATTTGAAGAAAAGAAAAACGTTGTCAAACAGGTTGAACTGCCACCTACATCGGTCGAAAATATTCTTCACGACGATGCTGAAATGCTCAATATAGCCCGCAATCTTTCAAGCAAGAGCGAAGTAAAGATTGATCGTGACGATTATATCGATAAAGTTAAGGATGAACTGATTAAGAGCGGAAAACTCGGCACCGATAATTACCTTGACGCCCGGAAAGGAAACTACCAGGCAACTGAGGACGACCAGCTTTCTCTTGATGAGCAGGAGAAGAAAGAGNAAAANGAAGAGAAGGCAACTGATTCACAAAAAATGGCTGCCAACTTTCAGGGACCTACCAGGATCTACTATGACCTGCAAGGGCGAAACCATACATACCTGCCGATACCTATTTACAAATGCGAGGGTTCAGGCAAGGTCGTACTGATAATAGATGTAAATCAGATGGGTAATGTTGAAAATGCCACTGTGGCTGAGGAGCTGAGCACTGCAAAAGATGAATGTCTGATGGAAACAGCCATTGGTGCAGCACTTGCTTCAAGGTTCGAAAGCGATATGAATGCACCAAAAATCCAGAAAGGGACTCTTACATATATTTTTGTTGCGCAGTAGGAAGGCGTAACGGTTTAAGGNCGTTAAGGCTTAAAGGCTTTTTAGAAAGGTAAGGAACTGCCTGCCCGGTCAAAGGGTTGAATGACTTCAGGGGAATTTCTGTTTGCTGTTTTGCTGTTCACCAGATTACTGACAGTGTGTGCCTTAAGTATCTCTGACGGACAAGGTCTGAGCATCTTAAGGGCTTCATCGGCCGTAGTATCCTGGCTTATCCATTTTTTTTCATTGAGCCTGTCAAGAATAACCGGCATTCTCTTCTTTGAGTTATGGATGACAGCCATCAGGTCATTTGCATCAGTTGTCACGACAGAGAACGTATTTAATAATTCACCTGTACTTGTCTCAACCCATTGATCATACACTCCTGCCAGCGAAAATATTTCTTCATTACCATGATAGATATACCATGGAATCTTTTCATTACCAATATGCTGCCATTCAAAAAACCCCTTGACAGGTATAATACACCTTTTTGATTTAAAAGATTTTGAGAATGAAGGTTTTGAGTTTACGCTCTCTGCCCTCGCATTGAAAGTCTTATACCTTATTTCATTTGCATCTTCAGAATTCCTTGTCCAGGATGGGATAAGACCCCAGCGCAAAAGCTGGACCATTCCTGGGTAACCAGAACATATTGCTGGAAGTTCAGGGAGACCAAATGCGTGGTAATAATAACTTGGCTGGTATCTGTCGCGATCAGGGAAAGATACGCCGTACCTGTTTTCAAGTTCATCTTTGACCAGATTCACATTAACAGTAAAACACATGACTGTTTCAGCTTAAACCTGATAATTCAAGTCNTATGGGCATGGGTAAGGAATTCTCGAAAAGGTCATGGTCCGGCCATTCCTCAACCTTCAAAAGCACTTTTGCCATCATCCTGTTGATGTAGGAATGAATTTCAGGACCATTCCAGGCACTTGTATTCAGAAGTACAACCCATGATATTCCGTCAGGTTGCCTTTTCATCATGCCTGCTGTACCTGCAAATGATCCTGTTCGGATCCATGTTCCGTCAATATATGCTGTCTTCCATCCCACAGGGGCGAATTTATTATTAATATCTGTCATGAAATTAATGCTCTCCTGACAAAGCAGGTCCTCGTTGTAGTTTAAACCATCGACAGCCAGAAGAAGACGCATGAGGTCAGGAGCTGTGGCAAGCCAGGAACCAGCTGCGCCGAGGGTTTCAATATCATTTCCTCCGTATCTCACCGGAACCATTTCGCCTGTACCATAAATTGAAGGTCTCATTGGCATTCCTGAGGGCTCATAATAAGTTACCTCGAACGGTGCTTTCTGATCGGGCAGGTTTCTTGCCTGCATCATATCATAAATGCCCAATGGTTCAAAAATAGCTGTCCGGCAATATTCATTATAAGGCAATCCGGATATTTTCTCAACCACAAGCCCCAGGATACTGTACCCCAGATTCGAATAGGAGCGGCCCGTTCCGGGAGTAAAATGAAGCTTTTTGGTAAGGGCAAATCTGATTATTGTTTTTGTATCAACCGGCATCGTTGTTTTCATCTGGCTTGCAACTACCTGAGGCATGAACATCTGATCTCCATAACGCTGCGACCAACCCCCTTCATGACTTAACAGATGTGCTACTGTAATATTGAAGACCCTCTTATCTTTCGGGTAACTGTAGCATGAGTCGTTAAGTATCCCTTCAGGTCCAAATACCTTATCCTCAAGAGATAATTTTCCTTCTTCCTGAAGTTTCATAATTGCAACTGCTGTAACGAGTTTTGAAATACTTGCAATCCTGAATTTGCTGTACGGCTGGATTTCAATCCGGGCGGCAGTATCAGCATACCCGAATCCCCTTGCATAAACAAGCTTGCCGTCTTTTGCGATTGCGATTGAAGCACCCTCGATAGTCCATTTCTTCATGAATGAACCTACTATGTTTAAGCACTCATCAAATTCAGAACCTGAAGAATCGGAGTTTGTCAGCCGTACGCTCCCGGGAACCATTCTATCGGGGAATCCTTCAGATCTGTTAACAGCTCCGGGNTTATACCTCACTATTAACAAAAGGAGTATTACTAATGCTATTTTTTTTGATCTGATCAAAATTTCAGTTTTTTCCGCGATAAAAATAAAAAGTTTTCTCATTAGGCCAGCAGTTCCAACAAAATATTTACATTTCTTAACTAACAGTTTATTCAAATATTGTTTTTTTGTATTGAAATATTGAACTACCTAAGACCAAAAAGCTAACTTTGTGAACATGTTGTCAACACGATTCTTTTTACTTATTATATTTTTTCTTTTATCGGCCTGCTTTTCAAATGGAAGTTTACACTGTCAGGAAATAACGGTTCCTGACACATCAGATTATATCCAAAACAACATTGAAGGTGCTCTCGAGAATAACCTTATGATTGCAGCATCCAGAGGTTTAGACAGTGAAATTGAAAGGCTTATCTATAAAGGAGCAGATATCGATGGAGAATCATATGAGGGTGCCACCCCCCTGGTTTTTGCTGTTGCAAATAACCAGCTCAGTTCGGTGAAAGTCCTTCTGTCCCACCGTCCAAATACTGATAAAATAACGTCTTCAGGTGAGACTCCCCTTATCATTTCCGTTAAAAACCAGAATCTTAAAATAGCAGAATCTCTGCTGAGGGGCGGCGCTAACATTGATCTTGGAGACAGAAACGGGGCTTCTGCGCTCCATTACGCTGCTTTGACAGGCAACTTTGAAATGGCTGATTTGCTCCTGTACTATGACGCCGATTGCAATAATAAAGCCATCGACGGCACCACACCTCTGATGGCTTCTATACTGGCGGGTTATCAGAACATCACAGATCTTCTCTTTCAGAACGGAGCGAACCTTGAAGCAAGGGACAATGACGGGTTTACGCCGCTTCTTATTGCCTCTCAGATTGGTGATACTATGGTTATGAGATTACTCATTAAGGAAGGTGTTGATTTGTATGAAAAGAATAACTTAAACTATAATGCTCTTGCCCTGGCAATTGAATCAAACAATATACCCGCGGTGGAGTTGCTGCTTGAAAAGGGTGACAAATGGACAACTCCTGACATAGAAGGAGCAAATCCATATACGGTGGCCTCTGCATTCGGGAGGAAAGATATTATCGAAATGCTGGAAAAGAAAAATATACCGGGAAGACAAGGGTTGAGAATTGACGGAATTTCAATAACAGCATCTACAAAATTTAATATCAGGGAATATTTCACAGGTTTATCACTATCATTCGAGGAACCGCTGATAAACGGGGGTTTTTTTGCAGGATTTGATCTGAAACCAATTTATTCGAAAGTTCTTGTTAAAAGCGGGGAAAATACTTTTTATCAATATTTTGATAAAAGTTCAATAGTGTATGCGGGTCTGTTTAAGGATTTCACATTGTCAGAAAAGGCAGGAGGTCAAAAGTTTAGTGTATCAACATCTTTATCAGCTGGTTATAAATTTGGCGGTGAATTCAAGGGAACCAATATGTCACCTGAAAACAAGTTGAGGATAATACCGTCTGCCGGATTAAAATTTGAGCGGAATCACCTCGCTATCAGAACAGACCTTGAATATATGAATTCGGGATTTTACCGTATCGGTCCATTATGGTTAAGAATAGGTATTTCTTACAACTATTTTTTAAGCAGAGTAAGATCTCAGGTGAAAACAATCAAATGGAACTGATTATGAATGCAATTTTGAAATTCCTCATATTTACTTTTCTCATTTTCTGCTTCTCATGTGAAGATACCACTTGTTATACATGTGAGGAAAACGGATGGCTGATAAATTGCCAGGAATGCATTTCAGAATTACCCATGGAAGCCACTCTGAAAATATCCCTTTCGGGTATTGAAGCTCCGGTGCTTATAACAGTATATGAGGGAGAGCTGGAGGATTCTGTAGAATATAAATCTGCACTATCAGGAGGTACTGTGTACAACTTTCAGGTTAAAATGAATAAGAAATACACAGTAACAGCTGAATATCAGATAGATGGCAAGATTTATATTGCGGTTGACACTGCTACTCCGCGGGTAAAATACACAAAGGATCAGTGTGAGGAGCCCTGTTATTTTGTTTATGACAGGAAGATTGATCTGCGGTTAAAATATACTGCAAACTGAATATATTACGAGGCAATTTACGTTAGGCTTTCCCTTCATATTTAAACAGCGGTAATCCGGCTGCAGCTTTTTCTTTTAAGCTGATTATCTCTGTCTTATTAAGAGGCTTAAGATCATTTCTTAAATTCAATGCAATCTTAAAAAGTTCAGATTCACCAGGAGTCACTGCTGCCGTCACCGGATGTGACAATGTAAACCTTAATCCCTGACGGATATCCTGGGGTGTTGTCAGCGGCTCATACCAGCACTTTGAATATTTCGACCGGTCAGCGTCTTTTGCCCATGGGCCTTTTGCCATAGCCTTGAGAGCAAGAATACCTATTTTTTTCTCCTGTGCCCTGGCCAGTACCTGTGGTCCAAAATTGCCTGCATACCATGTGGCATAGTTAAACGGGAATAATATGGTATCGAAATCAAAGCGATCCATAAGAGCCATCGCTGCTTCAACCGAATGAGCCGAAAAGCCAATGAATCTTATCTTTCCTTCTTTTCTTGCTTCCGTAAATGTTTCCATTGCCCCGTCCGGACCAAGTATCTTGTCGACATCTTCAAGAGTTGTTACAGCATGATGCTGATAAAGATCAAAATGATCAGTCCTGAGATTTTTAAGGGATTGCTCAAGTTCGGTTCGTGCTCCAGCTCTTGACCTTTGTCCTGTCTTGCAGGCCAGAAAAACATTCTTACGGTAAGGTTCAAGTGCCGGTCCGAGCTTGATTTCTGCATCTCCGTATGAAGGAGCGACATCAAAATAGTTGATTCCGGCATCGATGGCAAGCTTAACGTCCGCAGCCGCTTCCTGCGGAGTAGCGTCTTTAACTATAATTCCACCGAATCCGATAACTGAGAGCATTTCGCCCGTACGTCCGAGAGATCTTTTTTCAATCTTTCCCGGCATTTTCTTACGGGTAACAGTACTCAGATCAGCCGGGAACAGGCTCATAACCGGTACTGCCAAGGATGTTGTTTTAATAAATTCACGGCGTCTCATGAGTTTATAAATTAAAAATTGGTTTTGTTGTGTAAACAATATCTGNCTCTTTATAATATACTCTTTCGAGGAAGAGTCCGCTTGGTGGTGCTGTAAGTTTTGCGGGAATATCCGACTTGTTCCTGAAAAATGAAGCTACATCCCGGGGATCCAGTTTTCCGCGTCCCGATTCAACAATTACACCAGCCATGCGGCGGACTTGTTTCCAGAGAAAATGGGAACCAACTACATGAAAAACAAGCATATCACCAAAATCGATAACTGATGCATGTTTGATTTCGACTTTTGTTGAGTTTTGTTCCTGGCTGTCGTCAGTGAACGACTTGTAGTTTTTCAGACCGGTAAAATGTCTTGCAGTTTCATTCATTTTATTTATATCGAGCTGATCTTTGATCCACCAGACATACTTTTTCCCGAATGAAGTCCTCCGCCGACTTATCTGGTAAATATAGCTCCGGGCAACTGCATCATGCCTTGCATGGAATGAAGGATCAGCATTTTCGACATTCAGTATGCAAATATCGGGGGGGAGCCTGTCGTTAATCCCATACCTGATCCTCAGCAGCGAAAGATCAGTGTGAATATCAAGGTGAGCCACCTGTCCTATGGCATGAACTCCGCTGTCCGTTCTTCCGGCCCCATACAAATCAATCGAATCACTTCCGAAAAGGTCCCTGCAGGCGTCAATGATCTCCCCCTGAACCGATTTGCCTCCTTTCTGCATCTGCCAGCCGGAGTATCGCGTACCGTCGTATTCGATCGTAAGTTTATATCTTGACATCGGAATCAGATTTATGGCACTAAGTTAATATTTAAAACGATCTCTGCCTTCCATCTCTGTGGGTACAGAAACAGATGTGAATTTTGGGATGTAATACATTTTGTTATTTTTGCCGGAAATACCCATTCATCATAAAAGAACTCAATGATAAAAAAAGGTTATATGAATCCTTATATGGCAGGAACACTGCTGGGGATTGTTTTGCTTGCATCCATGTACATTTCGGGCCGGGGTCTCGGGGCAAGCGGCGGGATAAAATACTGTGTTGTTTCTTTGGTTGGAGCCATCGACAAACCTCATGCTGAGAAATCGGTATATTATTCAAAATATTTTGAGGAAGAAAAGAACCCGCTGTCAAACTGGCTGGTCCTTGAGATTTTAGGAATAGTTACAGGAGGTTTTATTTCAGGTGCTTTCTCTGGGAGGTTAAGGCTCAGAGTCGAAAAATCCCCGAGAATTTCTGTTCCTCGCAGGCTTATTTTTGCTTTTACCGGTGGAATCTTTTTTGTTTTTGGCGGTCAGCTGGCAAGAGGATGCACAAGCGGAGCCGCATTATCCGGGATGGCAGTACTTTCTCTTGCAGGATTTGTGACAATGATAGCAATTTTCGGTTCAGCTTACATTTTTGCGTGGTTTTTCAGGAAAAACTGGATTTAGGCGAAAAATGGAAATATGGAAATTAAGAAATAAGAAAATAGAGAAATAAAGAAATATAGACTAAACNATGGGACCAATTTCATCATATATTGCTTTTCCGGAATGGCTCAATATGTTAACTGCGTTTCTGATCGGGACTGGTTTTGGGTTTACTCTTGAGCAGGCAGGGTTTTCATCGAGCAGAAAACTGGCCGGGATGTTTTATGGTTATGATACCACAGTAATTAAGGTTTTTTTTACTGCCGCGATAGTTGCCCTGATAGGATCACAGATAATGAGCTATTTGGGATTATTGAATCTCAATCAGGTATATGTCAATGAGTTTTATATAACTGCATCAATTGTTGGAGGGGTCATTATGGGAGCAGGTTTTATTATGGGCGGATTTTGTCCCGGTACCGGACTATGTGCCATGTCGATCGGTAAGATTGATGCGATTGTTTTTTTTGCAGGCGGATTAACCGGAGCATTTCTATTCGCTGAAACCTACCCTTTTATCCAGAAAATGGCCAATGCAAATTTCAGAGGACCTGTGAAAATAAATGAATCCCTGGGACTCTCTCCCGGATTATTTACTTTTCTTTTAATAGTCGGGGCTGTTGTCATGTTCCGGATTGCCGAACTTGCTGAAAAAAAATATGCCCGTCCCGAAATAACAGAAGAGATCTGATTATAAGCCATGGAAACCAGAAGAAAACTTTCATTACTGTTCATTTTGTTTGGAATTCTGCTTGCCTTGATACCGCTTTCGGCCAACCGTTCCTTTACAGAAAATCCCGGCAGACTACTTCAGGAAGTACTCAGCAAAGAAACTTCATTTAGTGTTGACCAGGTTGCTGAGTTTATTGTCAGGGAAGACAGCACTGTTCAGCTTATTGACCTCAGATCGCCGGAAGAATCAAAGAGGATGACAATACCTGGTGCGATCAATTTACCCTACCCAGATTTTGTCAGGAAAGATCCTGAGATCTATCTTAACAACAAAACAATTAAGAATATTTTCTTCTCGACCGGTGATGTTCAGTCATCATATGCACTTGTATACGCCAGAGGACTGGGATATAANAACAGTTATATCATGGAGGGCGGAGTTTCAGAATGGTTTAAAACTATAATTGAAGCGAAGTTCTCAGGAGACCGGATTACTGCACGGGAAAATTCTTTATTCGAAACAAGAAAACGTGCCGGAGATATGTTCACTGAGCTGAATTCACTTCCCGATAGTATGAAAACCAGATTTATGGAACTGAAACGGTTTTCGGCAAAAAAACTTGACGGCGGATGCGAATGAAATATTAGAATGTCGGAAAAAGCAATGAAATTATTTAAAAATTACTGGCTTGTTATATTAATATTCTCACTGGTGACATTGTTGGTCATATTGAGAACATTCAGTCAGAATAATTTCAGATATGATGCAGTGAAATGGGCAGCGCCATCAGTTCTGGGATCCAACATACTGACTGAAAACCAGGCAGTTTTGATGGAGGGGAAAAAACTTATTATTGTACTCGGCAGTGAAGTCACTGTTAGTAAACAGCTTCAAAGTAATGTTCTGAGAATGGAAGCAGAATCGATACTTGATAAAGACAACCTGGAAATCCTGCGAGGAAATAAAGGNCCTGTCATTCTATATTCCGATCAGATTTCCGTATCTGCAAAAATCTGGATGGTACTAAGTGAAATGGGGCTGAANAATATTTATATTATTTTACAAGAGCAAAATCATTTGATTCAGTAATAGAGAAAGGCAGCCACGACAGTGTACTTTTCTGTTTCACCATTTTATCAAACATAAAGCTGTTATTCCCATATTTCAATGTTCTTGCATCGTAACCTAATAATCTCAGGAAGGCAGTTGCAAAACCTGAATTATGTCCGGTCCCGCAATAAATTACAACAGTTTTATCAAACGGGATTGTCGACATCATATCNGTGAATCCCAGTGTTGATTCAGGCTTATACCTTATCGCGCCCGGTATATGNCCATCGTCATATTTATCTTTTCTTTCAAGATTAATTATGAAGTATTTTTGAGGATTCTTAAAGACTTCTTCTGAAGTGACCAGAATATTGTGTGTTCCTTCTGCAAACAGAGCTTTGAATCTCGCATCACCAATTTCTCTTCCGGTCACAAATCCGGTTTTTATTTCCGGCATTCCTGTAGGAGGAGGAACCTCATTGGAACTTACTTCAAGACGATCTTCATAACTACCCGATAAACCTTTCATCCATTCCTCTTCTGCAATTGCTTTGTTCCAACCGCTCATACCCCATCTCATTGCAAATATATTACCATAGCCCATTAACCGAAGAAGGGATGTAGTATAGCTCGAAACCTGTCCGTCATCACACGTCAGGATTATTTTATCATATTCAAATGGCTTGATTCCAGTTTCAAGATACTCCGGAAGCTCTTCGAATTTTTTGTTAACGGCTCCTTTTATATGGCCTTTCGAAAATTTTTCCTTCGATCGCAGGTCAATAACAAGATCCTTTCCTCCCAGTTCTTCATATACGACAGAAGCTTTAATCAGACTGGGAAAGAACTGACTATTAACATAATCCCCGTTTTCCTCAAGATCCTTAAGCAATAACAGGGTCTCTTTCCCGATTTCAGGAGAATTGGTAGCAACTGCGGTAACTTTCGTTTCATTCTGCTTTTTCTCAACTTTCTTACCTGTACATCCAACAAAGAAAAAAAGGAAAAAAACTNGAATAAATGATAGGAATTTACGACGTGTCATAAACTTAATAAAGAATGGNGTTAAAGAGAAACAGGTTTTCTGTCTTTATCAAAATATAGCGTTTCAGTGCGGTTTCCCTTTTCATCGTACCTGTACTCAGTTATTGCAACTCCATTTTCCGGACTATTTATAACATTTCTGTCTTTGTCCATATTTGTGGTTTCGATCAAAGCACCATGTTTGTCATAAGAATTCCGGGTCACAGGAACACTCTTGCCTCCNACAAATTCATTATCCTGATCATAAACAGCAGTCTCAAGAACATAACCGTTATCATCATGTGTACTGACCCTTCGTGACCATCCCCAATAGAGATTTGACATTTGTCCGGTGACATTATAAACAGAAAAACTCTTAACATCCCCAAACTCATTTGGCTCAAAGGTAAAATACGAAACACCTATGTCTCCGCAGTTTTCGGCAGTGCAATTGTANAGAGTATCACCGCTGTAATTAGCCATTCTTACGACATAACCCAGGTCGTTATATGAAAATCGGAGTTCATAAAAAGGACAAAAAGGATTCATAACAGTCTCTTCATTTGCCAGGTTAAATCTTCTCTCCTGAACCATCCCGTCATCAAGAACCTTCCATACATATGAGTGAATTTTATTACGGTTTTCGATCGGTTTTCCATCCCTGTCAAAAAATTTCAGCCCAGTCCTTGTACCATTGTCATCCAGGGTGTATTCATATGTAAAAGCTCCCTCAGAATCAACAGCCTGATTNTTTTTATCAAAAAAATGTTTAATCTGTTTATTGTCTGAATATTCATAAGTAACTTTGGCAGCTCCCCCCATTGAAGAATAGCCAAGCAATTCATCTCCCCTGACGAATTCAACAGAAATTAAACGACCCTGATTGTCCTGCGTAAATTTGTAGCTGTTAATTTCCCTGGCTTCTTCCGGAGTCAACTGGCGTGATCCTCTTTCGANATCCCATGGAGATTCACTGAAAAGAAGACCCCTGTAATATGCAATACCAGTATCTGAACTTTTCTTTGAAGGTGACTGGTTACATGAGGATAATCCAATGATTACCAATACTACTACACTTAAGACCAGGGTTGTTTTTCTCAATTTCATACTTTTGNTTTTTAAATGTTTTATTAGATTTTTATATTTAAGATTATAGAATGACCTNATNAACCTTAATGGTTTATCAAATCAGGTACCTATGAATCAACAGACAAGTATAAAAAAAGTTTAGTACATAACAAATGTTATATTTGTTTTATAATATGTATTCGTTATGGAAACCTCATTTTTTAATTCGGATATAGTGAGCTATGTAATCATGCCTATCTTGATTTTTCTGGCCCGTATCTGTGATGTGTCAATAGGAACCCTCCGCATTATTTTTGTGTCTAAGGGGAAAAGAAATATTGCTCCTATACTTGGATTTTTTGAGGTTCTGATTTGGATAACCGCAATAAGCAAGATAATGCAAAATCTCGATGACTACATAAACTATGTTGCATACGCGGCAGGATTTGCGACCGGGAATCTGGTGGGAATGATTATTGAAGAAAAGCTTGCAATAGGAATTCAGATGATACGAATATTTATCAGTGAAAAGGGGATGGAACTCGTAACAATACTCAACAGTAACGGTTTTGGAGCCACTACCGTTGAGGCACATGGAGCGAAAGAGAAAGTACACCTGGTTTATACGATTGTCCACCGCAATGAAATGGAGAAGGCACTCGAGGTTATAAATGCTTTCAATCCCCGAGCCTTTTATACTATAGAAGATGTCAGGGCAGTAAATGAGGGAATTTTTAATCCGAGGAGACAGAATTCAGGATTCCCTTTTGCAGGTATCCTTAGGGAGTGGAGAAAAGGAAAGTAATGGCATGGAGCATGGGGCTGTGTGCAGGGAGCAGTACAACAAGTCNAATTAATTATTTTACTTTTAGACAATAATATTATTTTTAATAACTATGGAACCAATAAGCAGTCATCCCTTTTATAAAGCTCATACTATCGACAGTGCAATGAATTCAATTTGGGAGTTTTACACAAGAAAGTTCATCACACTTTTTTTGGTTTCATTTATAATGGGGCTTATAATTCAGTATATAACCTCACTGATCAGAATCGAAATCGGTGATTACCAGACTCTGAATTTTGAAGAGATGATGCTCAAGATCAGGGAATTNATGTGGCCGATGATCATTGTTTCGGTTTTAAGTCTTATTTTCACTGCAATTCTTCACTCATATGTGATTTTTAATCCGCTTGACAGTGAGAATAATATATTCAGATGCATATTAAAATCGTTCAGATATATAATTCCCTATCTTTTAATAATGATAATGCTTGCTGTTGCAGGGTCTTTTGCTTTATTTCTTGGACTTCTTGTTGTGGTTATCGGCGCCTTGTTTGCCGGGATCTACATTATGACAATTTATCTTTTCATACTTCCAATAATGATGGTGGAGGGACCAAACATAGCAAACACAATTGTCAGAACAATGAAACTTGCGCACCGGGGTTTCTGGTCAAATATAGGATGGACGGCAGTATTTGTTATTATTATACTGGTTGTTACAATGATTATGTCAGGCCTTATACTTCTTCCTTTTACTGGAAGTTTCTTTTCAGCAGTTAAGAACCCGGAAGCGGCTACAGCAGTATTGAATATTACCTCCAGGCCTCTTTATATAATCCTTTCAGCCGCACTCAACGGTCTGACTATGCCGCTTTTACCGATGTTTGCATGCATACTGTATTTTAACGGAAGAGCCCGCGAGGATGAGCTATTTTCAAACAGATCTGTTGAAAATGAATACCCGGGAAAAGTAAGAGTTGAAGACCTTTATGCAAAACCCTTGCCGGAGGATGATAAGAATTAGTCATGAGGTCATGAGGTCATGCGGTCATGCGGTCACTTATCCCTTAAGACTGCTGGAATGCAATAGCTATATATCGTTTTCACCTTTCACATAACCGAAATTGGCAAGGATACCGCCATCAACATAAAGAATGTGACCGTTTACAAAGTCACTTGCTTTTGANGCGAGAAAAAGTGCCGCATTTGCCACATCTTCAGGTTCTCCCCACCTGCCGGCAGGAGTCCGGGTCATAACAAGATCATTGAAAGGATGACCATTTTCACGTATAGGTCCTGTTTGTGCGGTCACAATATATCCGGGACCTATTCCATTAATCTGCAAATTGTATTTCGCCCACTCACAGGTCATATTCTGTGTAAGCAGCTTCAATCCGCCTTTCGCAGATGCATATGCGGAAACAGTGTTTCTTCCGTAAACACTCATCATTGAACACATATTTATTATCTTACCGCTTCTCTTTGCGATCATACCGGGTGCAACCCTTTTTGAAACAATAAGGGGTGCAACAAGATCTACATCTATCACCTGCTTATAGTCGGCAACCGGCATATCGAGTATGGGTATTCTTTTAATAATCCCTGCATTATTGACAAGAATATCAATTGTTCCGACATTTTGCTCGATCTGTGTAATTCCTTTATCGACATCTGACTCATCGGTAACATTGAACTTTATTGTATAAACTTCCAATTTCTCTTTTTTGAAAGCTTCTTTACAAGAGAGAAGTTTCTCATCCTGAAGGTCATTTACACAAACCTTCGCTCCGGCTTTTCCGAGAATCAGTCCGATAGCCAGCCCTATACCATGAGTCCCCCCTGTTACAAGGGCAACTTTTCCGGTCAGATCAAACAGGTTTTTTATCATGCNGCACCGAGATTTATTTTATTTTAAACTATCAGGAAAACGTACATCCATATCGTTGTAATCGAGATTCTCGCCTGCCATTCCCCAGATAAAGGTATAGCTTGATGTACCTGCAGCGCTGTGAATACTCCATGATGGTGAAAATACAGCCTGTTCATTCTTCATCCATATATGGCGCGTCTCATCAGGATCACCGATAAAATGGCAAATCCCCTGCTTTTGCGGTACCTCAAAATAGAAATACACTTCCATCCTCCGGTTATGAGTATGCACCGGCATTGTATTCCATACGCTTCCCGGCTTAAGCTCAGTCATCCCCATCTGAAGCTGGCAGGTTGGAAGGACACTATTGATAAGCAATTTATTTATTATCCTGTTGTTGGAAGCTTCAGGAGAACCAAGTGTCGTAATTTCAGCTTCTTTTTTTGTAACCTTCTTCGATGGATAATTGTGATGAGCCGGCGCTGAGTTTATGTAAAGTTTGGCCGGATTCAGTTTGTCTGCTGACTTAAATACAACATCCTTAGTCCCTTTGCCGAGATACAGGGCTTCCTTAAACCCGATTTTGAAAACAGCACCTCCGGCTTCAATTTCAGCCTCACCTCCTATGTTGATAATACCCATTTCCCTTCGTTCCAGGAAATAGTCAGCCTTAAGATCATCGGATGTATCAAGCTGAAGAGACTTACCTGCAGGCATTGCCCCTCCGGCAATATACCTGTCGTACATCGAGTAAACAAGTGAAATCTCATCGGGAACAAAAATATTTTCAATCAGGAATTCCTTCCTGAGTTTAACAGTGTCATAATTTTTAAAATCTGCTGGATGCACTGCATACCTGATTTCAGTTTTCATATCATTGCATTTAAGTTGATCTGCTAATTACTCCCTCCGTCTTCAAAAATACAATCTTTGAGGAAAAGACAACAATATTAAAGCTTCAAATAATTTCTGCAATCAATAATGGTGATTAAATAATACTCTTTTATCTGAATGCCTTGGATTATTACGCTGGTATTGCTATTTTCGTGATCATACATTTTTCATAAGCCATTTGTCTTATTTCCTAATGTTTTTAGCTTTATGAACAAACCATTTATCAATGAAGATTTTCTTCTTGAGACAAAAACTGCAAGGAGATTGTATAATGAATTTTCAAAGAACCAGCCGATTATCGATTTTCATTGTCATCTGTCACCTGCCATGATAGCTGACGATACAATGTTTGATAACCTGGGACAGGCATGGCTTGAGGGAGATCATTACAAGTGGCGGGCTATGAGAATAAATGGCATTAAAGAGAAGTATTGTACAGGCAGTGCAATTCCNGTTGAGAAGTTTGACAAATGGGCTGAAACTGTACCTGCGACAATCGGAAATCCTTTGTACCACTGGACACACCTTGAACTTGCAAGATATTTTGGAATATACGATCTGCTGTCGCCTGCGACATCCGGAGCAATTTATAAAAAAGCTTCAGAAATGTTATGCACAAGAGATTTCAGCATACGATCACTTATCATGAAGATGAATGTAGAGGTGATCTGTACAACAGATGACCCTTCAGACTCCCTTGAATATCATAAAAGGCTTAAAGGATCATTCGCAACNAAGGTGCTTCCCACATTTCGCCCTGATAATGCTGTTAAAACTGATGACCCGGTCAAATTCAGGGAATATATCTTAAAACTTGAAAAAGCTTCGGGAACTTCAATAGACAATTTTGAGACTCTGATCAGAGCCCTTGACAAAAGGCATGAGTTTTTCCATAATATTGGCGGACGACTCTCTGATCACGGGCTCGACCGGTTTTATTTTGCCCAATTCACAGCTGATGAAGCTGACAGGATCTTTAGGAGTCTTATGAATAGAAAAAGGCTTTCGGCTGATGAGACAGAAAAATACAGGACCGCAGTGATGCTTGAACTCTGCAGGATGAACCATAAAAGAGGGTGGACCCAGCAGTTTCACGTAGGTGCGATGAGGAACAACAATTCAAGAATGTTCCGTCTTATGGGACCGGATACGGGATGGGATTCAATAGGTGTTCCTCAGGATGCATTAAAAATGTCGGGATTCCTCAGCACCCTTGATGATTCGGATCAGCTTGCAAAAACTATACTTTACAATCTTAATCCTGCCGACAATGAAATGATGGTGGCTATGGCAGGGAATTTCAATGACGGAACCAGGCCGGTTAAAGTTCAGTACGGTGCAGCATGGTGGTTCCTTGATCAGAAAACCGGAATGGAAAAGCATCTTAAAGATCTGGCTGCGCTGGGACTTCTGAGAAGGTTCGTGGGGATGGTCACTGATTCAAGAAGCTTTCTGTCGTATCCGCGACACGAGTATTTCAGAAGGATTGTCTGCAATTTTGTGGGCAGTGAAATCGAAAAAGGTTTTATACCAGACGAAGAAGAATTGGTGAAACCCCTGATTGAAGGGATATCATATAAGAATGCAAAAGAGTATTTCGGGTTTTAAAACTCTGTGTCATTCTGTGAAACCTCAGTGTCACTCTGTGTAAGTTTTATAGAATTAGTTACACAGAGATCCACAGAGAAGACACAGATAACCACAGAGATATAACAATTTTGAATATAAAGTAAAAATTATGAACGAACTTAATTTAAAAGATAAAATAGCTGTAATTACGGGTGGTGCCGGACTTATCTGTTCTGAAATGGCAAGGGCTCTTGCCTTTCAGGGAGTAAAGACAGTGATCATTGATCTTAATGAAGAGGCTGCCGAAAGAGTGGCAAAGGAGATAGAGCTTGAATTTAAAGCCCCATCGCTAGGACTTTCAGCAAGTGTTACAGATAAATCCTCTCTGGAGGCGTCTAAAAAGATCATTAATGAGAAGTTCGGGAGGATCGACATACTTATAAACGGAGCAGGAGGAAATTCGCCAGCGGCAACCACCAAAGTTGAAAAAATGGACGGTTCAGAGTCAGAGGATCCTGAAGATACTTTCTTTGGCCTGAAGCTTGAAGGGTTTGACAAAGTGTTCGATCTTAATTTCAAAGGAACGCTTTTGCCATCAATGGTCTACAGCACTGATATGGTAAAACAGAAGTCGGGAGTTATAGTAAATATTTCATCAATGAACTCATACCGGCCCTTGACAAAGATTGCAGCCTATTCGGCTGCAAAAGCTGCTGTTAATAATTTCACACAATGGCTGGCTGTCCATTTTTCGCAAACCGGGATCAGGGTCAATGCAATTGCTCCCGGATTCCTGCTTACGAATCAGAATAAGTTTCTTATGATTGATGAGAAGACAGGAGACCTCTCCCCCAGAGCCAAAAAGATCTTGAATGGAACTCCGATGAAGCGGTTCGGTACACCTGAAGAGCTGACAGGGACACTGCTTTACCTTGTTTCGGATCTTTCAAAATTTGTGACGGGAATCATCATACCAATTGATGGAGGGTTCAGTGCCTATTCAGGAGTATGATTGGCAGGGGGCTGGGGGCTATTAATTACACCTGACACCTGATGCCCGATGCCTGAAGCCTTTCGCTAATATGAATTAATTGTAATTTACAATATTATGATTTACTATCAATCAGGTTCTGAAAACAGTGTAATGAGCACAAATGATCTTGAGTATGGGGTCTTTTCTTCACTTGTGAAGCTTGGTCCACGGAAGAAGGTTCTTGCTGTTCCTCCTGATTTTACAAGGTTCCATTCCAGATCGGGTGATATTACAACCCTTATTTATAATTATTATAGGAAAAACCTTAAGGATGTACTTCCTGCTCTTGGCACTCATTCTCCAATGACAGGAAAAGAAATATCTGAAATGTACAAGGGCGTACCTGAGGATCTTTTCCGGATACATGACTGGAGGCGGGATGTCGTAACTGTGGGCACGGTGCCTGGTGAATTTGTTTCAGAAATAACCGAAGGAAAGCTTAGTTACTCCTGGCCGGCTCAGTTAAACAAGCTAGTGATCAACGGAGGGCATGATCTAATTCTCTCAATAGGGCAGGTGGTGCCTCATGAGGTGGTTGGTATGGCAAATTATAACAAGAACCTTTTCGTGGGAACCGGCGGCCCTGAAGGAATAAATAAAAGCCATTTCATAGGTGCAGTTTACGGTATGGAGAGAATGATGGGCAAGGCAGATACTCCTGTAAGGAAGCTTCTCAACTATGCCTCAGAGAACTTCACAACACATCTTCCGGTCGTTTATATTCAAACAGTTGTCGGACGCGACGAAACCGGAAAGCTTGTTATAAGAGGTCTGTTTATCGGCGATGACAATGAGGTATTCAGACTGGCTTCAGAGCTCTCTCTGAAAGTCAATTTCACTGTTCTGGACAAACCTCTTAAGAAGGTGGTAGTGTATCTTGATCCGGCTGAATTCAAGAGTACCTGGCTCGGGAACAAGAGCATTTACAGGACCAGGATGGCCATGGCCGATAATGGGGAGTTGATAATTCTTGCTCCGGGGATGAAAGAATTCGGTGAAGACAGGGAGATAGATCGGCTGATAAGGAAATATGGCTATAAGGGTACTCCTTCAATTTTAAAATCGACTGATGAGAATGACGAGCTTAAAAACAATCTCAGTGCAGCAGCACATCTTATTCATGGCAGCTCCGAGGGGAGGTTTTCAATTACCTATTGTCCGGGCTATCTGACAAAAGCCGAAATTGAATCTGTCAATTTTAAATATTCAGATATTAATACAATGATGAAGAAATATGATCCGGCAAAACTTAATGAAGGTTTTAATAAGCTTGCAGGAGGGGAAGAAATTTTTTTTATTTCAAATCCTGCAGTCGGACTTTGGTCGTCAAAAGAGAGGCTTAAATGATTAAATGGGGAATAATTGGGTGCGGGAAAGTTACTGAGGTAAAAAGCGGTCCGGCCTTCAATAAGGTTCAGGGTTCTCAGCTGGTTGCTGTAATGAGACGGAATGCGGAACTTGCACGTGACTATGCATCACGCCATAATGTCCCCCGATATTATGATAATGCCGACAGTCTTATTAATGACACAGAGGTTAATGCTGTTTATATTGCAACTCCCCCTGACAGCCATGCCGGGTACGCTATCAAAGTGCTTAATGCCGGAAAACCCGTATATATAGAGAAACCGATGGCCTTAAATTACGGGGAGTGTCTGAAGATAAATGAAACAGCTGAGAGGCTTGGATTGCAAGTCTTTGTTGCATACTACAGAAGAACTCTACCCGGATTTCTGAAAATTAAAGAACTTATCGAGGCGGGAGAAATAGGAAAACCAAGGTTTGCCAATCTTCAGATATTCAACTATCCATCAGAAGATGAAAAAGCAGGGAGGCTTCCATGGCGTGTGATACCGGAGATCGCTGGTGCCGGTCATTTTTTTGACCTTGCATCGCATCAACTTGATTACCTAGATTTTCTTTTCGGTCCGGTTCTGAAAGTATCATCACTGGTTATAAACCAGGCCGGTAATTACTCTGCTGAGGATTTTGTTTCAGCAAATTTTTTATTCAGGGATGATATTGTCGGATCAGGTTTATGGAGTTTTAGTACCAGCCGTGAGGGAAACAGGGATTATTTTGAGGTGGTTGGTGAAAAGGGAATAATAAAAACCTCTACATTTACTTACGAACCAATAGTCCTGGAAAACAGCAGCGGACGACAGGAATTTGTAAACGAGCGGCCGGAAAACATACAATTCTACCTTATTGAGCAGATAGTCAGAGCTCTTTCAAGAGACGCAGAAGTTGTCAGCACAGGGACTACTGCAGCCAGGACAAGCCGGGTGATGGATGAAGTGGTAAAGGAATATTACAGGAAGATATGAGGTATAGGGAAGAAATAGGGAAAAACAGAAATAGTGAAATAGGAAATAAGGATTACTTTTTACCGGTGAAGCTTAACATATTATGACTTTGATAACTTACTAATATATTTTTTCTATGAATACTAAATCGGATATAGGATTAATAGGTCTGGCAGTAATGGGCGAAAACCTCGTGCTCAACATGGAGAGCAAGGGCTTTCAGGTTACAGTTTATAACAGGACAATTCAGAAAGTCGATGATTTTCTTGGAGGCAGGGCAAAAGGCAAGAAAATCACAGGGGCCCATTCCATTGAGGAGCTTGTAAAATCGCTGAAAAGGCCTAGGAAGATTATGATAATGGTTAAGGCCGGAAGTGCGGTGGATGACATGATAAATACACTGATTCCTTATCTAGAAAATGGGGATATAATTATTGATGGTGGAAATACTCACTTCCCTGACACCAACCGCCGTACCTCCTGGGTTGAAAGCAAGGGTTTGCTTTATATCGGTACAGGAGTCTCGGGTGGAGAGGAAGGAGCCCTGCTTGGTCCCTCAATTATGCCAGGTGGATCGAAGGCGGCATGGCCTGAAATCAGGCCTATTTTTCAAGCAATTGCCGCAAAAGTTGAAGACGGGACACCTTGCTGCGACTGGGTAGGAGAAAATGGGGCCGGTCACTTCGTTAAAATGGTCCACAACGGTATTGAATACGGTGATATGCAGCTTATATGCGAAGCGTACCAGATAATGAGGGATCTGCTTCATATGAGTGCAGATGAAATGCATGAAGTGTTCAAAGAGTGGAATAAAGGTGATCTCGACAGCTACCTGATTGAGATTACAAGGGACATTCTCGCATTCAGAGACACAGATGGCAAACCGCTTGTAGATAAGATTCTAGACACTGCAGGGCAGAAAGGTACTGGCAAATGGACTGCTGTGGCAGCGCTTGATCAGGGAATTCCTCTCACTCTTATCGGTGAAGCTGTATTCTCGAGATGCCTGTCGGCTTTAAAGGAAGAAAGAGTAAAGGCATCTCAAGTTCTGTCTGGTCCCGCCTCTTTTGTTCCTGAGGATAAAAAAGAATTCATCGCCGACCTGAAAGATGCCTTGTACGCATCCAAGATAGTTTCATATGCACAGGGATACGCACTCATGAGATCTGCTGCAGAGGAGTATAAATGGGATCTGAATTATGGGGGGATTGCCCTGATGTGGAGGGGCGGCTGCATTATCAGATCAGTATTCCTTGGAAGGATAAAGGAAGCTTTTGTGAAAAATCCAGCAATCACAAACCTCCTCATCGACCCTTTCTTCAGTAATAAGGTCGGAAAGGCTCAGAAAGGATGGAGAAACGTTGTAGCTGCCGCTGCAATAAACGGCATACCGGTTCCTGCAATATCTTCAGCTCTCGGTTATTTCGACGGCTATCGTTGCGGGAGGCTTCCGGCAAATCTCCTTCAGGCCCAGAGAGATTACTTTGGGGCCCACACCTATGAGCGTATCGACAAACCAAGGGGTGAGTTCTTCCATACAAACTGGACCGGCCGAGGTGGAACAACAGCTTCAACAACATATAACGTCTAATTCACTAACTAACCTAAACAAAAATGGTCGACATCAATAAGAAGCTCGGGAAACACCGATGGACAATTTGTGCGTTGGTTTTCTTTGCAACAACAGTAAACTATCTTGATCGACAGGTACTTAGCCTGTTGAAAGATAATCTTGAAGTTCAGTTTAACTGGAGTGACTCCGATTATGCCAATATTGTTTCAGTATTTCAGTTTGTTTATGCCATTTCAATGCTTTTTGCCGGACGGCTTATTGACTGGCTGGGTACAAAAATGGGTTATGCATGGTCGTTAATTATTTGGTCATTCGCCGCCATGTCGCACGCTCTGGCGAGAGGTACCGGTGGCTTTATGATAGCCCGCGGATTACTGGGATTTGGTGAATCAGGTAACTTCCCGGCCGCTATCAAGACCGTTGCAGAGTGGTTTCCCAAGAAAGAAAGAGCGCTGGCCACAGGGATATTTAATTCAGGTACAAATGTAGGCGCTATTCTTGCCCCGCTGGTTGTTCCCTGGATCGTTCAGCATCTTGGATGGCAGGCAGCTTTTTTAATTATCGGGGCGATAGGGTTCTCATGGCTCATTTTCTGGTTCTGGCTATATGAGATACCTTCCAGAAGCAAGCGTCTGGCGAAAGCGGAATTTGACTACATCCACTCAGATAATACAGATGAAACAGAAAGTAAGGTTTCGGAGACAACCGAAAAGGTACCATGGTTTAAGCTGCTTAAATTCAGACAGACCTGGGCATTCAGCTTTGGGAAATTCATGACTGATGGTGTCTGGTGGTTTTATTTGTTTTGGCTGCCTGCTTATCTTAAAGCCCAGTACGGAATGACAGGGTTGCAGGTCGCATTTCCACTTGCTGTCCTCTATACATTGTCAACCGTCGGAAGTATTACCGGAGGATTGTTTCCCATTTACTTCATAAACAAGGGATATGAGCCTTATGCCGGACGTATGAAAGCCATGCTTCTGATTGCTCTGGCTCCCTTGCTTGTGCTTCTTGCACAGCCGCTTGGTGGAGTAAGCTACTGGATGCCGGTGTTTTTTATCGGAATCGGAACCGCGGCCCATCAGGCCTGGTCGGCTAATATCTTTACAACAGTATCGGATATGTTTCCCAAAAAGACTGTGGCAAGTGTTACAGGAATAGGGGGAATGGCAGGCGGATTCGGAGGTATTTTTGTAAATAAAATTTCAGGTTGGGTTTTCGATGGTTACCGCAGTGCTGGTATTGCCAAATCATGGGTTGAAGCTCAAGGGCAAAATCTGGGAGGTTATGTTGAAAAGATCAAATCGATGACATTGGTTAACAAATACGATGATATTATAAACCTTGATAAAGTTGAACTGCACAATCTGTCATCAGAAGTGGCTCAGCAGATACAATCGGTTGACCCTGTTATGTACGATCAGTTAAAAGCCATCCAGACACCAATCGTTCAGGGTAACATGATTACCGCTTATACCCTGGTTTTTGTTTTCTGTGCAATAGCATACCTTCTGGCCTGGGCAGTAATGCATTTTCTGGTCCCTAAATGGAAGAAAATCGAACTTTGATCATGAAAATCATCATTTAATATTTTAAGAATGAAGAAACTGGGNAAGTATTCAATAGGATTGGGTGACAGGTTCGGTCATCAGGGTCATGCCCAGCTCAAGGCAATAACCGAGGCAGGGAAAAAAGGTATTGACATTACACCTGTATGGAACAAGTCAAACAGAGAGCATCTTATAATAGGGACTCAGCCATCGGATGTAAGGATTGAAGCTGATTCTGCGGTTAGAAAAGCAGCCTTTAAGAAACCATATTTTATTGATGCGGACCATATTAACCTGGATACTGTTGACAAATTCATCCCCAGTTCCGACTTTTTTACTATTGATGTTGCTTCATATATCGGGAAACGCGCTTTTGATGGTGAAATAGCTACATACATAGATAATGCCGGTAAGTATATCGGTAAGTTGGAGGTTCCGGGGATCAAAAAATCATTGAAGTGCTCTTTGAAGCAACTGGCTGATATTGCTGAGAAATATCTTTTCGCAGCAAAGAAAGCAGGTGAGATTTACAGGAAGATAGAAAAATCGAAAGGTGCCGGTAATTTCATAACAGAAGTATCGATGGATGAGGTTGCACAGCCCCAGACACCGGTGGAGTTATTTTTTATCCTTGCCATGCTTGGTATTGAGGGAGTCCCTGTGCAAACGATTGCCCCAAAGTTTTCAGGCCGGTTCAATAAAGGTGTTGACTATGCTGGGGATTCATTGAGATTTGCATCTGAATTCGAAGAGGATCTAATGGTTGTGTCATTTGCCGCAAATGAATTCGGGCTGCCTGAAAACATCAAGATCAGTGTTCATTCAGGATCTGATAAGTTCGCAATATATCCGCATATCAGATCACTTCTTTTAAAGCATAATAAAGGTGTACACCTTAAGACTGCGGGTACAACCTGGCTTGAAGAGGTAACAGGGCTTGCAGAAGCAGGGGGCACAGCGCTCGAATTTGTAAAGGAGATATATGCTCATTCACTTGAGAAAATTGAGGAATTATGTGCACCCTATGCGGATGTTATAGATATTGATACTAATAAGCTGCCTTCAGCAGGGGAAGTTTCGGTCTGGAACGGTAGCAAATTTGCAGCTTCCCTGAGACATGACCAGGGTAACCCATATTATAATCCAAATATGAGGCAGCTTATACATGTGGCCTACAAACTGGCAGCTCAGAAAATGGATATTTACTTCAGGCTGCTTGAAGAACACGAAGAAGTTGTTTCACAATGTGTTTTCGATAATATCTACTACAGGCACATTCTCCGTCTATTTTGAATTTAGCCCCCTTCAGGGGGGTTGGGGGGTTAACGATCCAATTCTATGGCCGCAAGGATGAACGGTGCCACACCTTTGGNATCGTTATCCACGCGTTTTTCGTTTATATAGTATTCGTANGATCCATCCCTGTAAGGGTTTCCGCCAAGTCCGCATCCGCCGCATATATTATGCATAGTTAGAAATCCTTTTTCATCAGTCGTTATAAGCNCTCTGATTATATCATCAAANGCTTTCCCGGCAATCCGGATGAATTTCTTGTCGAGGTAACCCTTACGGGCACCTCTTGCAAATACGTAAGAAAACATTGCTGAGCCTGAACCTTCAATGTAGTTACCTTCTCTCCCACCCTGATTAAGCACCTGGAACCACAGACCCGATTTCTTATCCTGTACTTTAAGGATAGCTTCGCAGGTTTTGTTAAGGATTTCTATCAGTTCATCGCGATCAGGATGATCCTGAGGAAGATATTCAAGGATATCAATAATAGCCATTGTGTACCAACCAGTTGCACGACTCCAGGGATAATGTGACTTCCCGGTTTCCGGGTCGCACCATTTCTGCTGCCTGCTCTCATCCCATGCATGCATTAGTAAACCTGTATTTTGGTCAAGGGTCTTTTCGTAAATCATTTTTACCTGGTTACATGCAATGTCATACCACTCAGGTGCATCAAACACTGAAGCACACTGAACCATAAAGGTGGATCCCATAAAGATCCCGTCGAGCCACATTTGCCAGGGGTATATTTTTTTATGCCAGTAACCTCCCGACTTCGTCTTTGGGTGGTCTTTAAGCTGACCTAAAAGATTTCCAAGAGCATACCTATATCTGATGTCATTTGTTCTTTGGTACAGTGTCATTACATTCCTGCCGGGGAATAGTCTGTCGAGGTTGTATTCTTCTTTCCTGTAGTCAATTATAGAACCATCGGGTCCGACAAAATAATTTACCCAATCCTCCATATATTTTGAATACTTCGGATCGATATCTCCAAGCCTGTCGATTGCCATTCCAAGGAAGGCTACATCATATGCCCATTTAGGATTTCTGTCGACGTAATAGATAAGGCTGTCAGAACGGTTAATTATCGAATTTGCCATTTTTACAGACCATTTCAGGTCTGCGGAAGTCACTTTATTACCAGGTGTCCAGGATTTGCAGGAAGGCACCATAATAAACAATAAAATCAGGGTAATTCTATACATAAGTTCTATTTTTATTATTCAGCCTTTAAATCCGACCTGTCCTCCTGCGTCAGCCAGGCTGGCATTTCGGCAGGCAGGCACTGAAAGGGACTTATTTATTTGCTTTTCTTCAACCCCCCTTCAGGGATGGGGTAAAGTATAAAGAAAAGAGACTCCCTGCCAGAGTCTCTTTTCACACTCGGTATTACTGAAAGTTGCCTAAGTATCTCTGAAGTAATACCATTTTTACACCCAAACTAACCCAATAATTCTTACCTAGTAACCCGGATTTTGCATTGCTGCTTTTTCATCAGCAGTAAGGGCACGCCCTTCAGCATTATAAATAGCATCAAGGAAAGTCTGTGGCAGCGGGCGCAGTAAATGTTTATCCTGGATAGCTGCAACAGATCCTTCATTAAAAGCCTTTGCGCGTGTTATAAGAGTTTTAGTGCGTGCAAGGTCTTCCCAGCGGAAAAGTTCACCGTAGAGCTCACGTGAACGCTCGTTGAGAAGGAAGCACATCATTCTGTCGTAATCAGTTGTATAGCCGAGTGTTGTTATAATAGCCTCGTCAACTGCCGGAAGGCTAGCCGGAGTAATACCGGTTGTAATGTCCGAAGCAGCAGTCGTCGCAGGAATATTAAGCGATTCGTAATATGAATTTGAAGTGCAGTATGAGTTTATCAATACGCCGTTTGCATTAAGCGGTGCATTTGAATTTGTAAGCACTGCGGCACCACCATCCTTGTATGCAGCCCTGTTTTCACCATTCTTGAATTGCGCACGGGCCCGGACAATATTCATAACCGTAATAGCTTCAGTATATTTGTTTTGGCGGATAAGGGCTTCAGCTTTAATGAGATATGTCTCGGCAACCCTTGCATAGATCCCATCGCGGCGTCCAGCAGTTGCTGCGACAGCCGGGCGGGATCCGTCAAGCCATTTGCTGAGAGACGGGAACCTGCTGACATTGCCGGGCAGCTTTAAGTAACCGCTTCCATTGGCCAGGTAGCGTGGATATACATGAGGTGTGGGTTTACCGGTAACCGGGTTATTGAAATAAACTCCGGTATGTGTACTTTTTACTTTTGGGGTTCCTCCGGCAGTAGGATCACTAAACCTGGTATCGCCCGCCTTATTGATTATGTAAATCAATCCCAGGTCGCCCTGCGCATACGTTACAGCAGTGTTTGTATTCGGGTCTGTTCCGTTAAGCTGGCTAAGGTTCGAGATATTGTTAAGATTAGCTTTAGTCTTAAAGCTTTTCCAGAATCGCGAATCGTTCTCCATGTCAAACACGTTGAAAGCATATTCATTAGTCCTGCATCTCTGGTATTCACGTCCGCCTGCTATATCTCGTACAAAGCCGGTAAGTGTTTGATATACCGAAAGAAAAAGAAGATGGTTGTAGTTTCCGTTCCCATCAGCAGCGATGGTAGTTGTGCTGGAGAACTGTGCGGCAAAGATCACCTCAGGGAGTTTCTCGTTTGCTCCGTCAGGTCCCGTGAAAGCGAAAATATCGGAAAAATTTGGTGCAAGCGCATGATGCGCAATAACCTCATCTGTAAGTGTTATTATTTCTGCAAGGTCTGCTGTTTTGAACGAAGAGTTCCAGTCGTTGTTTATTTCAGAACACCTGTAGAGAAGAGCTTTTGCCAGGTAATGAGCTGCCACATCCTTGTAAAGCTTTCCTTCGAGGGCTTCAGCATCAGGAAGTCCTGCGTATGCTGTCCTGAAATCGGCGATTATCTGGTTAACACACTCTTCTTTCGTTGCGCGTTCAAAGAACCTTTCAACGCCAGAGGATGGCTCCAGTTTCAGGACAACAGGCCCGTACTGTTGTACAAGTCTGAAATACGAGAAAGCCCGAAGGAACGACCCTTCAGCTTTATACAGTTTGTTTTTATTGGGATCAGTAATAGCTGCATCAACATTTGCAAGAAGCATGTTGGCATCACTGATTGCCTTGTACATCATGTCCCAAATTTCATATGTTTTTGTAACATTAGAAGTTGGAACATTAGGAACTATGGAACCCAGATTGGAGTTATAATCGTTCCATGTCTGCTGAGCCTGATCGCCTCCAACTATGAATTCGTCAGTACCGCACTGGGTGGTGGAAACTGACTGCTCCCTGCCCATAAAAAAGTTTCTGTAGTTGTTGTACAAGCCATCGGCAAGGTCGGCAATCCCCTCGGGAGTTTTAAAATAATCGGTGTTTCTCTGGGTCTTGAGCTCTTCGTTAAGAAAATCCTTTGTGCATGAACTGATACCTGATACAATCAGTATTATTGCCCAAAGTGCTGATATGGTTTTTAAAAACTTATTCATCTCTCTAGTATTTTTATTTTTTGGTTTAAATTCATTCAGTACTTTCTCAGAATCCCACGTTAATACCGATTACGTACCCGCGGTTATAATAGAGAGTACCATATTCGGAATCCATGAAGTTATTATTCGACCATAGCATCCCTGCATTCTGTATCTGTGCAAAGACTTTCAGGCTGTTTATCTTAACCTTGTTTAACAGGGTCCTTGGCAGCTGGTATCCCAGCGATATATTTCTGATCTTTATCCAGGAATCATCTTTATAATAGGTGCCTGCATAAGTATCGCCGCCTGCTTCGCTCATAAACGGCCTCTGGTATTCGGCATCGGTATTGTCGGGCGTCCAGTAATCGAGTTTACGCTGATCGCCATACATCCCTGTGAGGCCCTGGCCTATCCCTCTCAAATATTTGAGCCGTCCGGTAATGAACATAGACAGATCGATACCTTTATAATTGAGGGTATTTGTTAGTCCTAGTGTCCAGCGCGGGCGTGTGTTGCCAATGATAGCCCTGTCATAATTGCCGTCGATACGATAGTCGGCATTCTTGTCTTTTACCTTTATNTTGCCAGGGGCAAACTGGGATCCGTTNGCATTGAATTTCGCCATCTCTGCCTGGTCTTCTGCATTATCCTGCCAGATGCCGATCTTTTCGTAATCGTAGATAATATCGATCGATTCGCCTATGAACCAATTATTTGCAACCATATCCTCCTTGCCGTTCATCAGTGACTCTATCTGGTCCCTCTGCCATGCCGCGGTTGCACTTATATCCCATGAGAAATCGCTTATGTTTAAAAGATTGGCATTTAAAGTGAGGTCGATACCCCTGTTGCTTGTTTCACCCACATTTGCAATTGTTGCGGTATAACCCGTTACGCTTGGAAGGGCTACAGTTAATAGAAGATCTGATGTGGAAGACCTGTAAGCTTCGATGGTACCATTAATCCGCCCTTTCAGGAAAGAAAAATCAACAGCAAGGTTATACTGGGTTGTCTTTTCCCAACCAAGATCGGGGTTTGCCACAGAGCTAGTAAGTGTATAACCTGTTTCGGTACCCGTGCCAAAGGGCACTGTAAGCTGAGTGATTGCGCCTTTTGTTGAGTAAAGGTCTACGGCTGAGTTACCTACCGTCCCGAAGCCTAAACGCAGCTTTAACTGGTCGATCCAGGTAACACCGTTTAAGAAGTTTTCCTGGTCTATACGCCATGCAATTGCAGCGCTGGGGAAGAAAGCCCATTTATTTCCTTCAGCAAGCTGTGAAGCGCCGTCCCAGCGTCCCGATAATGTAAGCAGGTATTTATTGTTGTAATTGTAATTCATACGTGCCATATACGATTCGAGCTGGGATTCAGAAAGGCCGGAACTCCAGGCTGAAAGCTGGGCACTTGTGAGTGATCCGAAGTTGTACCACATCTGGCTGGGGATCTGCATACCCTGACCGGTAATGCTCGACGACTCACTTGTCCATTTAGATGCTGTCTGGAGCAGTGTGATGCCTATTGAATGGGCTCCGAATTTATTGTCGTAATAAAGGAGGTTATCGATAGTGTAGGAGAAGTCCTTAGTATTGGAGACACTGGCATTGGAAGCGCTGAGTTCCCTGACAATTGACTTGGTGTCGTTATACCAGCCGTTCCTGTAGAAGCGGAAATCGGGGCCGAAGTTCATTCGGTACCTCAGGCCTTTCAAGAGCTTAACTTCTGTAAAGAGGCTGCCAAGAATACGCAGTGTCTCGCGCTGGTTGGTTGAGTATTTCCATTCGTCAATAACATTCCACACGCGTGCTTTTCCACCCGGATGCACGATAAGTTTTCCTTCTGCATCATAAGGAAGGGAATAAGGTTCAATCCTTGCCGCTGCCGAGATCAGGTCGCCAGTTACGTTGGAGCTTCCTCCTGTTGCGCTCTGACCATAGTCCTGGTANTGCCATGATCCGTTAACGCCTACACCGAATGAAATCCAGTCCTTGGGGTTAAGCTCTACATTTGTCCTGAGTGTGTAACGCTGGTACTCCTGTCCCTTTGTTGTACCCTGGTTNTTGAGATAACCTAATGAACCGTAAGCCTTCATTGTTTTTGTACCGCCACTGGCGCTGATGGTATGCTCCTGGGTATATGCAGGCTGTGTTACCACTCCTAACCAGTCGAATGTTTCAACGAGGGAGGGATCCCAAGTGCTGCCTGCCCATCCTTTCTGTATGTTTTGCCAGGCAGTAGGTTCAGCTGTAAAATAATTAATAGTTGCATCATTTGCAAGGGTTGGCGTATTACCGGGCAATCTGGAGTACAGGCCGGTGGATGCATTATAAGATGCATAATATGCTCCCCAGCGCGAGAATTCCATGAATTCTGCAACGTTCATATATCCGGAACGCCAAATCATCTGTTCGTTTGAAAGGGTACCCGAATAGTTAAGCTGAAATTGTCCATCCGTACCACGTTTTGTTGTTACAAGTACAACTCCGTTCGCGCCTCTCGAACCGTAAATGGCAGTTGCCGAAGCGTCTTTAAGTATCTCGATGGATTCTATATCCTGCTCGTTCAGTGTTTCTATCCCGGACGCAATAAGGGGAATTCCGTCAACAACATAAAGAGGTGAGTTGGAAGCGGTAAGCGAACGAGCGCCGCGGATTGAAATGCTTCCCAGTGTACCGGGGCGAAGGGAGGTTGTAATATCGACGCCTGCTGCTTTTCCCTGGAGAGCCTGGAAAACGTTGTTCACAGGGCGTGCAGTTATCTGTTCGTTTGAAACTGAAACTACAGAGCCGGTAATATCGCTCTTTTTCTGAGTTCCGTAACCGGTCACAACAATCTCATCCAACCCGGTATATTCTTCCTTCAGGACTGCATCAATTTTACTCATGTTTCCGACTGGAATCTGAGTTTTTGAATAGCCTACGAATGAAAACTCCAGGATGGCAGAGGCAGGATCCTGAACAGTAATCGAATAATTACCATTTATGTCGGTCTGAACTCCTGTCGTTGTACCCTGTACTATTACGTTTGTACCCGGTAAAGCTGCTCCTCCGGAGTCAGTTACCTTTCCGGTAATTGTTCTGGCATTCTGTCCAAATGATTCTGCTGAAAACAGAAACAGTAAAATGAGGACTAAAATGCAATTGAAGGGGATCTTTTTCATAAACTTCATAAATTAATGGGTTAGAATGATTTTGCAGTAATGTTGTTATTTGTAATGATCTCTTTATTGTTTTTAATTTCAGGCAAGAATGTGCCAGGCAGTATATTATTGACCAGGTAAATGTTTTTGCATNTACCATCCTTTATTATAAAGGTACTGATTTTTTCTTGCTGGTAACAGTTGGTAACACGCACATCCTGGCAATTTGAAAGTTTCATGTAAGGAATCTCCCCGACAGGAGATAATACTGACACTTTATCCCATGATATTTCCTGTGAATCTTTTGCCTCGAGAGGGCTCCCCTCTGAGATTTTCATCTCAATGTCATGGAAGCTTATCCCTGATGTGTTTTCGAGCAATACTCCCTTTTTTGAGAAGCTTCTTATATCATTGAATGAGATGCCTGATACCGCCCGCTCTTCAAGTCCGTAGATTGCAACCGGCCGTTGCGCTTCACGGATGTTTATATTTGAAAGATGAACATTTCTAACTGCCGGAGTCCTCTCTGAGAGAGGTTCNGCATCAGTAGGCTGATACCTTAATGTAATAAGCACTCCTTCATTCACGATATTGTACATCGTGACATTTGAAACCCTTACATCTTCAACAATGCCGCCTCTTCCTCTCATTGTTTTAATCCGGATACCGATATCTGTACCTTCAAAGACACAATTAGTAATAGTAATTCTCCTGACGTCTCCGCTCATTTCACTGCCGATTACAACACCCCCGTGACCTTCAAGCATTGTACAGTTTGTAATTGTAATATTCTCAGTAGGTTTCCCGGCTTCCCGTCCGTCCTCATCCCGACCTGATTTAATCACGATACAATCATCGCCCACGGTTATATGGCAATCTGANATATGTACATTCCTGCACGAGGATGGATCTATACCGTCAGTATTGGGAGAATTGCCCGGATTTTCTATTGTTATGCCTGTTATGGTAACGTTTTCTGAAAAAGCCGGCATTATTGTCCAGAAAGGAGGATTTGAAAAGCTAACCCCCTCAATAAGTACGTTCTTACATTCATAAGTTGTTACCATCGGCGGTCTTAGAAAATTGTTCTTACCTTTTATATACTGGTTCGTCGCAAGAAGCGCCTTATTCTCCTTCCTGAAAATCTCCTGCCATTTATTATCGGCAGGCTGACCTGACATTATACTTCGCATGAAATCCCACCATTTCTTACCCTGTCCCTCAAAATGTCCGTCACCCCTTATTGAAATGTTCTCGCACTGATAAGCGTAGATCTGCGATTTAAAATTTTTAACTCTTACATCTTCCCATCTTGACTGTACCATAGGAAGGTAGTCATCAAAATCATCAGAAAACTTTACAAAAGATCCTGCATCAATATAAAGTGTAATATTGCTCTTCATTACTATCGGACCTGTNAAAAAGATCCCTGACGGAAAAAACAGAGTGCCACCCCCGGTACCGGACAGACTGTCAATCAGATTATTAATAACATCTGTGCATTTTATTTTCCCAGATGGATCGGCTCCATGATCCACTATATTGGTCCAGGCGTTCTGAGAACTCAGAAGAACAGGAAACGTAACAAAAATCAGTAAGGAAAGAGTTCTCTTCATAAAATGGCCAGGTTATGTCAGGTTAATATGATCTAATTTATCAACTTACTGTCAGAATNGTGGTATATAAATTATCAGTTTTAGGTAGACAAATTGATTGAAATGGCTTTGATTATGCTATTTTTGAGAATACAATCCCTGAGAATGAAAAGAATCCTGGGAATTACAGCAATTATTATCCTGGTTTTAATCCCTGCAAAAGCGAAGGGACAGAACATATTCAGATTCGACCATATTGGATCCGAAGACGGACTTTCGCAAAANACCGGGAACAGTATTCTATTCGACAGCAAGGGATTCATGTGGATCGGAACCTGGAATGGACTTAACAGGTATGACGGTTATGAATTCAAAATTTTCAGAAGCAGCCCCGGCAATCCTTCAAGTTTTACAAATAACAGGATTACAAAACTCTGGGAAGACAACCAGGGTTTCATCTGGCTCGAAACATATGACGGTTACTATCATTTCTTCAATCCGGTAACAGAAGTTTTTCATTCAATTCCTTTGTACAAAGGACCCGATGTACACAACGGAGCAATGAAGTTTTTCCTTCAATACTCGGATAATATTATTATTCTTGGTTCTTCTGAATCGGGGCTTTATCAGCTTAAATACAACGGTCCGGATAAGACATATGATGTTCTGCAGCTTAATACAGNAGGGGATTATCCGATATCAGATGACCATATTAAATTCCTCCACAGGGACTCTGAAAATAATGTCTGGGTGGGGACACAAAAGGGTTTAAGCCTGATTCCATTCAGCGCAATAGGGAAATCTGATCCGGTAATAAGCCTGAAATATCCGGATTTATCATTCTCGGCGGTCTGCGAAACGCCGGGTGAGATATGGTTTGGGACTGAAGAAAGCGGAATTATGGTCCTTGATAAAAGAAAAGGCAGTACAAGGATTATCTCAGTACAGAGTTTCCCTGGATTCAGGTCAGACAGAATATCTCATCTATACCGTACACGAACAGGGGAGATTATTACAGGATTCAGGAATAAGGGATTGATGATCACACAAGATTCCGGCAAAGAGTGGCAAAATGTAAAATTCCATTCAGAAAACCTGGATAAGATATATGAGGACAGGCATAATCAGGTGTGGCTTACAGCACTCGAATTCGGAGTGACAAGGCTTGACCTTAAAAGCCTTGAAACAAGGTTTTATGTGATTACTCCGGTTGAAATAAAACCCCTTACGGACCTTGAAAGACCTCAGTTCTTTGAGGATACCCACGATAACCTGTGGCTTGGACTCCATGGAAGCGGTCTTGGCCTTTATGACAGGAGCTCTGATAATTTTAATTTTTTCAGGAATGATCCAAAAGATCCATACACTATCTCATCAAATTTTGTACACTGCATTACAGAAGACAGATCAGGACAGCTGTGGATCGGGACAGGTCAGGTTCTTGGTGGAGTTGAAAAAGTAATTCTTGAAAACAAGGCATTTGAACATCATCTGCTTGTAAAGGAGCCATCCGACGTACTCGACAATGTTTCAAGGGCNATCATTGAAGATCAGAACGGATATCTATGGGTCTCAACAAAGGCGGGGGAAATTCACCTCTTCGACAGTACATTGAAACAAAAAAAGCTTTTCACTTTCCTGCCTGGTATCGGAAATCAGTCGCTCAGGAATATAACCTACACTTTTCTGAGTGATTCCAGAGGGTATTTNTGGATCGGTTCAAAAGGGTACGGACTAAGTGTTTCTACCAGTCCGCTTGACAGACTTGCCCGTGACTATTCTGACATAAGCTTCAGAAGATTTATGTTTTCTGCAAGCGACAGTTCGAGTATAGGGAATAATAATATTTATTCTGTGTGCGAGGACAGGATGAATAATATCTGGATAGGTACCTATGGAAATGGGCTGAGTCTGGTGTTTAATCCCGGGGGCAAAGACCTCAAATTTAAACGGATTAATCAGCGAAACAGCAATTTATCGAGCGACCTGATACGGCACCTGCTCGTTGATTCATCAGGCAACCTGTGGATAGCCACCGCATTTGGAGTAAATCTTCTTGAAAAACAGGATATTGAGTCAGGCAACTACCGGTTTAAGGTTTTCCTTAAAAACCCCGCTGATGATAAAAGTCTTATATACAATGATGTAATACACATCTTTGAAGATTCCGGGAGAAGGATCTGGCTCGGAACTTTCGGAGGAGGTATAGAGCTCTACCAGGGATATAATGGAGAGAGTGCCTCATTCAGACATTATGGTTCCGATGCCGAAATCAGCTANGGAATTGTTTACGGAATATTGGAGGATAGTACTGGCAAAATATGGTACAGTACTGAAAACGGCCTTGTGTGCCTTCATCCCGAAACTGGTAATTCAGAAGTCTATAATAATGTTAACGGACTGGGATTTAACAGCTTCTCAGAGAATACCTGTTGGAGGAAAAGTGACGGGAAACTNGTTTTCGGAGGAAACCTGGGAATTGAAATTGTCGACGCAGGAAAACTGGCCCCGAAACAAAACGTCCCAGGCATTGAGCTCACAAACTTCCTGTTATTCAATAAACTGGTGACTCCGGGGCAAAAGGGTTCTCCACTGAAACAGAGTATTTCATTCTCAGATGAACTCATCCTTAGATATTCTCAGTCGAGTTTCAGCATTGATTTCTCTGCACTTGATTTTCTTGACCCCCAGAAGGTTCAATATACCTATAAGCTTGACAATTTTGAGACCAGCTGGAACAATATCGGTAATCAGCACAGGGCAACATATACCAACCTGTCACCCGGCAGTTATGTGTTCAGGGTAAAGTCAATAATGAACGAAGGAAAATCTGCCTCATCCGAGCGTATCCTTAATATCCGTATATCTCCACCATGGTGGAAAACCAGACTTGCTTATTTTTTATATGCAGGTCTTTTAATGGCTGTCGTTATCTTAATTTATAAGGCCATAACACGTATCAACAGGTATAAAAATGATTTGGCTATTGAGAAGAAAGTAAATGAACTCAAGCTCCAGTTTTATACCAACATATCGCATGAAATCAGAACTCCACTGACTCTTATTATTGGTCCCCTTGAAGATATGATTGCCGATAAGAGCCTGCAGTCGGGGAAAAAGCCTCAGATGGGCATCATGCTTAAAAATGCCAGAAGGATGCTTCATCTGACCAACCAGCTTCTTGACTTCAGGAAGATACAGAACAATAAGATGATTTTAAAAATAAGGGAGTTTGATATAGTTACCTTTACCCGTGAAATCTTTGAAAGTTTCGGACCGCTTGCCAGACACAAGGGAATTAAATGCACCCTGAATTCTGATTTTGAATCTTTTAAGGTGTTTGCAGATCCGAATAAGCTTGATATTATCATCTATAATATAATATCAAATGCAATCAAATTCACCAACCAGGGAAAAGGAGTTTCTGTAAGGATAGCTGAATCGGAGAAAGCAGATTCAATCGACATTTCAGTGGCAGATGAAGGTCCGGGGATTCCCCAAAAAAGCCTTTCAGATATTTTTACCAGGTACACAATTCTCAGCAACCGCGATTTTGCGGGAACAGGAATCGGACTCTCCCTCTCCTATGAGCTGGCCCGTTTGCATAAGGGTGAGATACTGATTTCTTCGGTTGTCGGGAAGGGGAGTATATTTACGATAAGACTTTTAAAAGGGAATGATCACTTTAAAGATGCTCCGGGAATCGCCATGGATGAGATGACCTTGTCAGTTAATGAATATACCCATTCGAGGGAAAGCGAGGAAAATACTGAAGATGATATAAGGATTAGGGTATCTGATCAGGCAGACAAGCCCGTTCTGCTTGTTGTTGAAGACAATAATGAAATCCTTGATTATATCTGCCAGGCTCTGAAGTCGTATTACACAACAATCGGAGCAAAAAACGGTGAGGAGGGTCTTCATCTTGCAAGAACAATGAACCCGGATATCATAATTACTGACATCAGGATGCCGGGTATTGATGGCATGGAGATGACCAGGCACCTTAAGGAAGACTTTATTACCAGTCATATCCCTGTAATAATGCTTACCTCAAAAGGTGATATAAAGGATCAGATTCGAGGAATTGAAACAGGTGCAGAAGCATATATTGTGAAGCCTTTCAATATGGATTATCTGAGAACTGTGGTCTCTAATCTTTTAAATCAGAGAGCGAAAGTCCTGGCCTATTTTCTTGGTAAAAAGGCAGAGGATAAAAACATTAAAATAAGCTCAAAGGATGGTGAGTTCCTCAAAAAGACAATAAAATTTATTGAGGATAATTATGCAACCGACTTTCAAATAAATGTTCTTTCTGATCACTGCAATGTAAGCCGGACAGTATTCTACAACAAGATCAAGGGACTTACGGGATACAGCCCCATGGAGTTATCCGGAGACTGAAACTTGACATTGCTGCTAGGCTGCTTGATAACGGGTACAATGTATCAGAAGCAGCATTTAAAACAGGGTTTTCGGATGTCAAGTATTTCAGCAGGCTGTTTAAGTCTCAGTTTGGTCATTCACCAAGCAGGCACCGGGCAGAAAAATAACAGCCTGCTGTTATCATAAAAAGGAAATGTATTATTTTTATAAACTAATTTCATATAAACGATAAGCTATTTATATAATCATTCAAAACCAGCACTATGAAAAAATCACAATCCAGACGAGAATTTCTGAAACTATCCGCCGCCGGCACAATGGGTGCAATCCTGATATCACAATATGGATGTAAAACCGCCCCTCCCTTGGTTGGACTTCAGCTTTACACCATACGTGACGCAATGGCAACAGATATTCCTGGTTCACTTAAGAAAGTTGCAGATTACGGATACAACTTTGTTGAGCTCGCCGACTATACAAATGGCAAATTCTATGGCTATGAACCTGCTGAATTTAAAAAGCTTGTGAATGACCTTGGAATGGAAATCATTAGCAGCCATACTCAGGTTGAAGGTGCCGGAGTTACTATCGACAGCGCAAAAAAAATGGCCGAAGATCATGCGAAGATCGGTGCAAAATATTGTATCCAGCCTTGGATAGTCGAAGAAATGCGTACTACAATCTCAAGCTACGAAAGAATGGCAGCCAATTGGAACGAGATAGGCAAGGTGATGAAGGAATTCGGATTGCAATTCGGTTACCACAACCACAATTTTGAGTTCAATACGGTTGAAGGGAAAGTGCCGTATTTTGACGTTATGCTCGCTGAGCTTGATAAAAACCTTGTGACCATGGAACTTGATCTTTTCTGGACAACCAAGGCAGGACATAACCCGGTCGATATCATTAAAAAGTATCCCGGAAGATTCCAGCTTTTCCATCTCAAGGACGGGTACACAAAACAACCGCCATACTTTGACGTGATCAAGGATGATATTGCCCCGGTAGGTGAAGGTGTGATAAATTTCAGGGAGATCCTTGCCGTAAAAGATATCGCAGGAATGAAATACATGGTTGTTGAGCAGGATCAGAGCAGGGATGGTGATATGTTTGCTGATATTCATAAGAGTATTACCAACCTGAAAACGAAGATCCTGGTATAATCCTTATTCCCTGAAATATTAAACTAGAAGGGTGCTGAAAAAGTCCTCATCTTTCTTCTTACCCCTAAATCCCCCAGGGGGGACTTATTGATTTAATGATATTTATAAAGCCCCCCTTGGGGGGTTGGAAGGTAAGCTTCAGCATTTAAGACAGCCACTTTGTTTTATTCCATTGTTTTAAACCCGACAACTATCTGCGGCTCTGTCTGAAGAAGGTCAAAGATTATCATTTCGTTTGTCCCCTGCCTTAAATATGAAGCCGGACAATAGAGCCTTTTTTGCGGTCCGATATTCCAGTACCTCCCGAGGTTATGACCGTTTACCCAGGCAATTCCTTTCTGGAAGTTCGACATATCCAGGAAAGAATCTCCCGCAGCTGCAAGAAAAAAGTTAGCTTTAAAGAATATGCCTTTCTTTCCCGGGTTCCTGTTTGATGATCTCAGGTTGTAAATAAATTTTTCATCCATAGGCAAATTGTATACCTCCCAGTTCATAAGGGTCATTCCGTTAAGCGTAACCTTGTCAGTGATGCCTTTCCTGTCGATTAAGTTCTGGCCAAAGTTTATCCGTCCCATTCCTTCGACAAGAATCTCAAGAACAGGTCTGACAGCCTTGCTTTCAGGGAGTTCAATTGAATTTATACCTTCCCTGCGGTCGAGAGTACCAATAAACTCTCCGTTCAGAAATACAGTCGCATAATCGTGAAGATCTGTGACGGTGAGTTTGCCTTTTTTGTGACCAATCAGCTCTGTTTTATAGAGAATGAAACCATAATCCTGACCATAAGCTTCAAAAGGCTTTGGCTGGACTGAACTGACAGGTTGTGGAAGATTATCCCATACAGAGGTAAAATTAGTAAGCCCGATTGAAGGTATTTCATAAGCCGGAACCACCTCTGGAATAGGCGGCAGTTTCTTCCCCTTTGGCAGATAAGAACCAATAAGCCTCCTGAGTGCCATAAATTTTGGCGTTGGCTGTCCCTGTTCACTTATTGGGGCATCATAGTCATAACTTGTAACATCTGGCTCGTAACCCTTCCCGCCTGAATTTGCTCCAGCTGTGAAGCCGAAGTTGGTTCCTCCGTGAATTACATAAAGGTTAAATGATTTTCTGTTATCCATCAGGAATTTAACCTCTTTAAGCAAATCAGTTGTATCGGTCCCTGCCCATTTTTCCCCCCAGTGTGTCAGCCAGCCAGGGTATGTTTCAGAACTGAATACCGGAACACCCGGATTCATTTTGGCAGCAAGCTCAAAATGAGAGAGCTGGCTCCCCGAATCCAGACCAACTGCGCAGGCCGNTAGAGTTCCGGCCTCCAGCATAAAAGTTGTCGGACCGTCNCCTGTAAAAAAGGGTACATCTATTCCATTTTCTACCCAGACATCCTTAAGCCTTGAAATATAATTCCTGTCGTTGCCAAAGGAGCCATATTCATTTTCGACCTGCAGCATAAGAACAGGTCCTCCATTAGTTATCAGGAATGGTTTGATCACTGCTGCGAGCTTTGACATATACTTTTCAGCAGCTGCCATATATCTTGGATCCATGCACCTGACCTTAATGTCAGGAATCCTGAGAAGATACGGAGGGATGCCTCCGAACTCCCATTCAGCACAAACGTATGGTCCCGGACGGACAATCAGCCATAATCCCTCTTCAGCAACGATTTTGAAGAACCCAGCAAGATTTCGGCTTTCACTTTCAAAGTCATAAACACCCTCCTGAGGTTCATGGTAATTCCACATAATATAGACACTTATTGTATTGCATCCCATAGCTTTAGCCATCTGGATCCTGTTACGCCAGTATGATGCCGGAATTCTTGACGGATGCATTTCACCGCTAATGATCTGAAACGAACTCCCATCAAGAAGAAACTCGGTTGTTCCCAGGGAAAATGTATGTCTGGGTTTCAGTTTCTGTGAATACACACCTGTTGTTAATAAAATAACAGTAAGAAAGGTAAGAATTGAACTTTTATTCATGACGTTTTTATTTAGTAAGAATAACTGCNGTCCTTGATGAATACTTTGGTGTTGTGACTTTACAAATATATACTCCGGAAGGAACGCCAAATGATGCCAGATCTATCAATCCGGGATTTCCTATAGTAAAATGTCTTATTATTTTACCGGTAACAGAGAATACAATCAGATCCATCCTGCTTACCTCCTCATCCGTCTCAAGCTGAAGTGTTACGGTTCCATTAGTAGGATTTGGATAAGCTGTCAGCAGCCCGTTATCCCCTGCTCCAGGCGGCTCAGGGACAGTCAGAATATTGTCAGCAAACGGGGTGCCGTCCTTTACGACCGCCAGTGTCCAGTATGAATAATCACCGGGAAAACCTGTTGGGTTAATTACTGAGGAGGATAGAGAAAATCCATCTCCATCGGCTCCTGTTGGCCATGGTGANGAATCGTCATAAACAAAATCAAGCAATTCAAATCCTTTCGNATCGTTCAANAGTATTTCTTCTCCGGTATTTGACAGATTTCCCTGGTAATTTCCCGATGGAAGCATGCCGTAATAGTTGAAGAATTTCTTTGGTTTGGAAGCAATTACGTAAAACTGTCTTGGAGGTAGAAGGCTCCTCTCCGGAAAAATATAATGAACAGCGGAATCCAGCACAAGTCCTCCCAGATTAATTGAATTATTGCCTGTATTCTTGAATTCAAGGAACTCAAGATCCTGTCCCAATGTGGTATCTGTGCCTGAAATAAAGTCAGGAGGATGGTAGTGCAGTTCTGTTATTTTCAAATTGCTATAATCTTCATTCTGATTAATAAAACTGATTTCCCGGAGTGCACTCCACTGCCCGTCAGACAACACTCTGGCTTTGACCTGTGTTGATGCGGCAATGTTAAGAATTACTGCATTTAGCGACATCATTGCGCCTTTAATGACCCCACCTCCGGTTTTTCGGGGATCAGCGCCATTAAGAGTATAATAAATCGTACCCTTGCTGTTCTGATTTTCAATCCTGACTGACATTGGAGAACTGAAAACTAGTTCTGATTCATCCAGAATTTTATTCAGATTTTTGATTTCAGGAGCAAGTATCATCGGATAAAGTCCGGCNTGCTTAAGCTGTTCAATCACTATGTTCATCCTTAAAGGAATGAACCTGTTGCGGATCTTTTCCACCTCCGGAAGCCACTGTTTGTTTTTTGTGTAAGGAGCTCCCGTTCTTTTTGCATCGCCCCACCTTGCNGATTCGGCAATTACTGCAGGGTCAACCTCGCTGATTCTTTTNTTTAGTCTTTTCAAAGCACTGTCGGGTGAGAATACTCCTGTACCTGAAAAATGCTTCCATGCCCTGTCAGCGAATCTTATCCGGTACTCGGGATTCGCCGAAAGTTTGTAATGAAGCCACTGCGGATGAAACCTCGACAGATCACTGACCTCCATTTTCAGGTTATCAGTACGGGTGCCGATATTGACCCTGTCCTCGTATAATCCCATGCCAGGGGTATGTACTTCATCAAAAAGTGAATGTTCAGCATCATGNACATAGAAGGTAAAACCNGTTGACTTATCAGTCCTGTTGTCAATTGCATAGAAATTATTGGCTTTTTTATTCTGCATGAAAACTGCTGTCGGAGCGTCNAAATTGCCAGTATAAAAAATTATCGACATAAAATCAATCAGATTGTCCAGATCGACCATTATTTCACCACCTTTTGCAGGNTTACCGTTTTCATCCTTCCCTTCGATTTTAAAGTAGTCCGCGTTGGATGCAAAACCTTTCTGACACATATTAAAAAGCTTCTGCCACGAGTCAATTGTTCCGTCAGTAACTTCTACCAGGTATCCGGTTTCGGTATTGACCTTTACTACATCATATTCTTCGTTGTTTCCCCCAAAATATGATTCTGCAAATCTTGCTTCCGATCTTTCCTGCGACTGATAGAGTCCCCAATACATTCCGTTAAGGTAAAGATTGTAATATCTGCTTCTTGTATAGGGTTGATTCATGTCGCGCTGGGTATCGCGCGAAAAAACCTCCCGTACCATTGAATTATACTGGTCACCTGTGCTCCAGGCATAGTTTTGTTCGCACCTAAGATCGATTTTGTCAAACTCACCGACGCCTTCATCACCGAAAAGTGGGTATCTCAGTTTGTCATTACCGTACTTCTCCCTGAAAAATAACCTGAATGCATGTTTTGGGAAATCAACACTGCGGCTCCATCCTCCCCTTATTCTCAGACCTGCATTTACGTTAAATCCGGGTACACCATCTGGATTTATGAGCTCGGCACTGCACTCCCTCTCCCATTCCAGGCCATGACCCTGCGCATTTACATATATTCCTGAGGCCGGGTCAAAAAGGTTCTTTATGTCAGTTATAATTGAAATTGAAGGTATCCCAAGAAGTGAGCTTACAATCTGTCCGGAATAAGCAGGATCATTAACAACCTCCGGATCCATTGCCAGGTCAATGTACTGCCCGTTAATATTCATTGAAGGCCAGTTTCCGCCCGGCCATGATTGCGATCTGACCTTCTCTGCAAAGATATACGTGCGGGAGGATGAAATTGCAGGTTTAAATCCNGGTTTACTGGCCGANGCCCTTACAATAACCGAAGGAGTAGCTGGTCTCCCGATTGTGCTTTCAGGATCGATTGGAATTATCACAGGCTGGTCGGCTGTGATCCCCGTAATCGAATTCTGAGGATTGCTGCCATCAAGGGTATAGGTTATCTGAACCGAAGGCTCAGTGCAGGAGAGTATAAGGTTAAAAGGATTTGTGTAGAAACCCGACTCGACTGAAAATTCAATTCCCGATGAATCTGTCAGAGGTGGCAGGTACTTTTCAGCATAAATTTNAATATCCAAATAAAAATCGGTACTTGGAAGGTTTACATTGAATCCCTGGACAGCAATATAATTTATCCCATCGGAAAGGGGAAGAGATCCGGTGCTAACAGTAAAAATAGCCCCGGTACCTGATTCATGATTGGTCGTTGCAACGCTGTTGTACAATGGATTTGAGGGAGCATTATTNCTAAGTACNAGGCTTCCGTTGATCCACAGGATAAAACCATCATCATAATCGGCAGTTATGGTTAATTCTTTGATAAGTTCTTTATTTGAGCATTCAAATGTCGACCGCATATATAATGTAGTATAGCTGTTCTGCATGTCTGAAAGCTCAGTTCCTCCTGCTCCGTCTCCATATCTGAAGGGCGCTTTTCCTTTTGCCCATCCTGAATAATCATATCCCGGATTCATCCAGGAAGCAGGCAACGACGCTGCATCTTTGCCTTTAACATAGGAATACTCCGACTGATAGGTAAAATCAATCTGGGCCGGAAGGTCAGAACATACCATAATAAATATAATCAATAATAGCGCTGCATGATTATTTCTCCCCTGCTGTGTCATAGTCGAATTTTACTTTTTGAATTGAGGGATTTCAGATAGCCTGAAAACTATGTAGCTTCCGGTAATACCCTTCTTCCTTATCCATAAGTTCTGAATGTGTACCGGTTTCCACTATTTTCCCTTCATCGATAACTACAATAAGGTCTGCATGTTGAATGGTTGAGAGGCGGTGTGCTATTACTACGGAAGTTCTGTTTTTCATAAGTTTCAGTATGGCATCCTGAACAAGCCTTTCCGATTCGGTGTCAAGAGCCGAGGTAGCTTCGTCAAGGATAAGCACAGGCGGGTTGGCCATTATAGCACGGGCAATGCTGATCCTCTGCCGCTGTCCACCGCTAAGCTTATTTCCAGCTTCTCCTACACTGTTTTCATACCCCTTTTCCGTCTCAATAATAAAATCGTGCGCATTTGCTATTCTTGCTGCTTCCGCAACTTTGTCCATATCCGGATTACTGACCCCGAATGCAATATTCTCTTTAAAAGTTGTATTGAACAGAATTGACTGCTGGCTTACAATTCCCATAATGCTTCTCAAATCCCTGATTTTAAGGTCCCTTATATCAATACCATCTATTGTGATCTGGCCCTCATCAACATCCATGAACCTTGGAAGAAGGTCAGCCAGAGTTGATTTACCGGCACCCGATTTGCCGACAATTGCTATCGTCTGACCTTTAAGTATCCTGAGATTTATATCCTTAAGTATCGGTTCATTGTTATATCCGTACCAGACTCCTTTAAATTCAATGCAATCTTTAAACTCGGAAACTGGTAAAGCATTTTCCTTTTCTGTCATCTTTTCCTCAGCATCAAGGATCTGATCAATTCTGTCGATCGATGCCATCCCCTTCTGAATATTGAACCAGCCGGTGGTAATATTCTTTGCAGGCTGAAGTATCTGTGAGAAAACAACAAGGAACGCTATCAGCTTCTCCTGACCCATATTTCCGGAACCCTTAAGAGCAAGGGCGCTTCCAAAATACATAAGTATCATCAGAACTATTGTTGAAAGGAATTCGCTTATAGGCGATGCGAGATAAGCTTTCCGGGTAACTCTTTTAAATACTTTTGAATAAAGCTCATTTACCTCCGAGAACTGCTTCTTCATTTTCTCTTCCGCATTGAATCCCTTTACAATCCTCAGCCCTGTAAGAGTCTCTTCTACTACTGAAAGAAGGCGTCCAAGATGTTGCTGGCCTATAAAAGATGAAGATCTCAGAGTACGGCTCGCCTTACCGATAAGCCAGCCGCTTACGGGNAGAAGGACAAGAGCAAAAAGTGTCAGNTGATAGCTTGTAATAAAAAGATATATTACAAATATCAGTATATATAGAGGATCCCGAAAAATCATTGTCAGCGATGACATTACCGATACCTCTATCTCCTGGACATCGTTTGATATCCGTGTCATTACATCCCCTTTCCGGGCATCAGTAAAAAATGAGATAGGAAGGCGCAGGACTTTGTGGTACATTTTTTCCCTCAGATCCCTTACGGTACAGGCTCTGATATAAGCCATGCTGTTATTGGCAAGAAAAATGAATCCGTTCTTAAGCATGCTGGCAACTACGACAATAAGGCAGACGAGTATCAAAGCATTGAATTCTCCGAACCTGTCTATAAAGGCATAGAGGTAATATTTACCGGCAGCTCCGAAGTAATCAAGGTTAAACTGAAAGCCGCCAGGGTCAGAAACTGTTTCAATTCGGTTGAAGAGTATTTTGAGGAATGGAATNACGAGGGTATAGGATACAAGTGCAAAAATTGCACTCAGGATATTATATGCAATATTCCTGGCAGCTGACCATTTATACGGTTCAATATATTTCAGAAGTAGCCTGGCTTTATTCATAAGTCCCNCAAGATGTTTAAAAACCTGTATAATTAAAAGGAGTGATCCTTTTAAGCTCCGATTTCACGGATTCACTTATATCCAGGTTTTCAATAAAGCCGGTGATTGATTCCTTCGTTATTTTCTGATTTGTACGGGTAAGATCCAGCAGAGCTTCGTACGGCTTATGAAATCCTTCACGCCGCAAAACTGTCTGCAATGCCTCTGCGATAACTGCCCAGTTATTTTCAAGGTCACTATTGATCTTATCCAGGTTCACTACGATTTTATTCAATCCTTTAAGCATTGAATTAAAAGCAATTACAGTATGTCCAACCGGTACTCCGATATTCCTTAGCACGGTTGAATCGGACAGGTCACGTTGCAGCCGCGAAACAGGAAGTTTCATCGACATGTGCTCGAAAATTGCGTTGGCATACCCCAGGTTACCTTCGCTGTTTTCGAAATCGATAGGATTCACTTTGTGTGGCATTGCTGAGGAACCTATTTCTCCTTTTTTGATTTTCTGTCTGAAATAATCTATCGAAATGTAATACCACATATCCCGTGCCAGATCTAAGAGAATTACATTAATCCTCCGCAGATTATCAAAAAGTGCCGCAAGGTTATCATAATGTTCGATCTGGGTTGTAGGGGAAGAACGCTGCAATCCGAGAACCTCACTGACAAAACTTCCGGCAAAGGANACCCAGTCAATATCAGGGTAGGCAACTTTGTGAGCATTCAGGTTTCCTGTAGCACCTCCGAACTTTGCTGAATATGGTATCTGTCCGAAGTACTTGGATTGTTCATCTATCCTTGAAATGAAGACTGAAATCTCTTTTCCAAGCCTTGTAGGTGAAGCAGGTTGACCATGGGTTCTGGCAAGCATCGGAATTTCTTTCCACTCTTCAGCAAATCCTGCAAGCATTTCCCGCAATTCGAAAAGGAGCGGAAAATAGACATCAGTCAGGGCATCTTTAAGTGACAACGGAATTGCAGTGTTATTTATATCCTGTGATGTAAGCCCGAAATGAATGAACTCTGACCACTTTCCCCAGCCCGAACGGAAAAACTTCTCTTTCAAATAGTATTCAACGGCTTTGACATCATGATTCGTTGTTTTTTCAGTTTCCTTAACCTTTTCGGCTTCCTTCAGGTCAAAGTCTTCATAAATTGATCGGAGTGCTGTATAATTTTCCTTTCCGAAATCAGACAATTGCGGAAGAGGGATTTCACAGAGAGCTATGAAATATTCAATTTCCACCATCAGCCGGTACTGAATCAGACCAAACTCCGAAAAATACTTATCCAGTTCATCGACCTTTTGCCTGTATCTTCCGTCGAGGGGTGAAATGGACGTTAGATTATTTAATTCCATTGTTAAACTTTTGGCTTTTCATTTGTTTCCATCATATGTACAAAAGTACTATTTTAGAAGCAGTAAAAAACATATGATGGAGAAAATCAGGATTTCGGCTGTCAGGTACGCAAATACTTATCCTTTTATTTACGGCCTGACAGAAAGTGGTTTTGATAAAAAGGCTGTAATTGAGACGGATCATCCATCAGCATGTGCAGCAAAGCTTATTTCGGGCAGGGTTGATCTGGGGCTTATTCCGGTGGCAGCAATCCCCATACTGAAAGAGGCTTATATTACAGGTGACTACTGCATTGGAGCCGACGGAAAGGTCAGAACTGTGCAGATCATGAGTAATTCACAATTTGATGTTGTAAATGCAGTTTTTCTTGATTACAGATCAATGACATCTGTCAGGCTTGTGAAAGTCATTGCAGGAAAATTCTGGAAAAAGGATCTTGCCTGGTTCGATACTTCAGAACAGTTTAATTTTAAATCGATCGGAAAAAATGAGGCAGTCGTACTAATAGGTGACCAATGTTTTGAATACGAAAACCAGTTTAAGTACAGGATCGATCTGGCAGAGGAATGGAAGAGATACACCGGCCTTCCGTTTGTTTTTGCCTGCTGGGTGGCAAATAAGCCCCTTTCAGATGAGTTCATATCGGCGTTTAACAATGCACTTTCACTGGGAGTTAACAATATCGATAAAGTATCTGAACGATTCAGCGACAGCGGTACAATAACCGGAAAAGAGCTTACTGAGTATCTTACACAAAACATCGATTACTCTCTCGATATAAGGAAAAGAGAGGCTATGAACCTGTTTCTTGAATATCTCAGGAAGCTGTAAGATAGAAATTGAAGACTTGTTTTTTTTAAGTCTGGTAATTTATCATTAACTTTGGTACTGATTAATTTAATAATCGGTTGATATTAACTAAATACTGATATCATGGCAAANACAATCACATTTAATGAACTCCGGAAGATCAAAGACCAGTTACCCTCCGGAAGTATGAGAAAAATNGCTGACAAGCTTGACATGAATGAAGAGACTGTCAGGAACTACTTCGGAGGTACAAATTTTGAAAAAGGACAAACCATTGGTATACATCTTGAACAGGGTCCGGGAGGCGGAATAGTGACTTTTGATGACACTACCATCCTCGATCTGGCTGAAAGTATGATCAAATAGGTACAGATTATATTGAGCCTGTTCAGAAGCAAAAGGCCTGGTCTTTTGCTTTTTTATTTTTATGAATATGATTCTGACCCGCACCATCGAACACGCTGAAGAAGANTACAGAGATCTGCTTGAGGATTTCTTTATTGAAAAATGGGGAGAGACCACCCTCTATTCACACNGCATTGAGCATCACAGGCGAGTTTGGAAATATGCAAAAGAAACCCTTAATTATATNNGTCCTGATCTGAAAACCGGTGATACGTTATTTCCCGGAAAATTAATTATAGCATGTTACCTGCATGACATTGGAATGTCAGTCGATCCGGAAGTCCGCCATGGTATTCACAGCAGGGATCTTTGCAGGCTGTTTCTGGTCAAAAACAGCCTTTCGGAATCAGATTTCNNAGATGTTCTGGATGCGGTAGAGCATCATGATGATAAAGAATACAAAACCCGGGTGCATGGCGATAATGAGGTACTTAAGATCCTGTCGGTAGCTGACGACCTTGATGCATTCGGTTATATTGGTATTTACAGGTACCTTGAAATATACATTGCCAGAAACATCCGGCCTGAAGTCATAGGTGAAGAGATAAGAAAGAATGCCCTCAGAAGATTTCAGAATTTTGAGATTAAATACAGAAACTTTCCGGAACTTATTGAAAAACACCGGGAAAGATTCCTGATTCTTGATGATTTTTTTGTCAGATATAATAAAGAAGCAGCTCTTTAGCAAGTCTCTGCTAAAGCTTTCAATCCAATTAAAGATAAAAGTCATAGATATTTGAACATAGAGGAATTAATATTGTTTTAAAAACAGGATGAAT